>Ga0307516_10000417_pt1 | contig 55679 bp, 65 predicted proteins | sample 19_EM_MG_FD_203310 | JGI IMG/M metagenome (GOLD analysis project Ga0307516, IMG submission 203310) | Populus trichocarpa ectomycorrhiza microbial communities from riparian zone in the Pacific Northwest, United States - 19_EM | ecosystem: Host-associated > Plants > Roots > Unclassified | place...
CCAGACAATGATGCCTGACCCAGAAAGGAACATGCCTGAGTTCAGACACAGATCTGTGACACCTGATGTGTCTGACATGTCTGACACTGTCTGTCCCAGACACTCCAAGACATATGTCATTTTGCTGTTGTACGTGAATTATTTCTCCTGCGGGCACATCTAATAGTCATTGGAGGGGACATACCAGCCATCTCGATGGTCATGCGTATGAAGGGTCACAACGGTCTAAGCCCTTGTCGGATGTGTAAGATCAAAGGCCTCCGCATTCCTAACTCACGCGCCACTACCCACTACGTTCCTCTTGACCGACAATGACATCCAGATGTAGGCAACGCTGCTGCAGAAGCCACTGTGACGAAGTACGATCCAGCGGATTTGCCTCTTCGTCAGCATGATGAAATTCTCGAGATGGGGAGACAGGTACAGCATGCACCTACCAATGCAGAAGCTGAGCGACTTGCCAAGGAATACGGGGTGAAAGGTGTGCCCATCCTTAGCTTCATCCGATCTGTGCTGTTCCCATGGTCTTTTCCGTTTGACTTCATGCACCTCATCTTCGAGAACCTTGTACCGAATCTGATCCAACTGTGGACTCATGATTTCAAGGATTTGGGTAGCGCAAATGATCCATTTGTTATCAGACCTACTATATGGCAGGCAGTTGGCGCAGCCACAGCATCCTGTGGCCCAACCATCCCATATTCCTTTTGCAGCCGTCCCCAAAACATCGCTACCGACAAGTCACAATGCACTGCCGACGCATGGTCATTCTGGCTTCAATACATCACCCCTGTCGTACTAGAAAACAGGTTCACTGAAGACAAGTATTACCGGCATTTCATTGACCTGGTCAAGCTTGTTCGTACATGCCTTCAGTTTGAGATGCAGAAAAAAGACATTGAATTCGTGCGACGAGGCTTCGAGCAATGGGTGGAGAAATATGAACAGTAAGTACTAGAAATGAATATGACTTTCACGTTTGTCCTGAGAGTACTTCGATAGATTTTATTACCAGCATGATCCTTCACGAATTGCCACCTGCCCGATCACAATACATGCACTTCTTCATATCGCAGATTCAATTGATGCCACGGGCCCTATCTGGACAGCATGGGCATTCCCCATGGAGCGCTTCTGTGGCTCCATCCAACCTGCTATCAAGAATCGACACTATCCATATGCATCTATGAGCAAACATGTGACGGATGAGGCCCGGCTCACACAAGTACAACTATTGTACAACTTGCAGGATGAACTTTCATTCCAGGCCAACCCACACCCCTGACAGTGTTTTGTTCATTCCAACTGTATGTGGCATGTTCAATGCGTTAATCCAATTGCAATTTGGCACACTGACATTTTGAAAACACTACATTATAGACCCGACGTGCATACTCCTCCCACCCCGAATGGCGACCGCTCCTGAGCCTTCGGTTTTAAAAAAGATTATAGCAGCGCTAGCAACCAGACATGACGCGTCAGCGACACGCATTCAGCGCATATGCTCTGCTGAATGTATCAAAACTTGGGGGAAGGTTCGTCGATTGGATGGTGGGGATACCATGCATGCAGCTGGTGTTATCAAGCCTGTGCAGGACTCCCAGGATGCGACATTTGTCCAGGTATGTCGTTGTCTGCTTTTTCTCTGTACTAAGCTTACGCATGGTGGTACAGTACGAGACTTTAGTGGACAAGTATGCACGCCAGAAGAAACGACAGCCAGAATATGAAATGAAGACATTCTACGGCCAGCTTCAGCACATATTTGTTGTCTCACTACCCTTAGATACCAGCCTCTGTATCTCTGAACCAACTGTCCATATACTCGCTTCAATCAAGACCTGCAAGGTGGAGCGTTCCAATGCCGCCCTTGATATTCATTACTACTCGAAGCTCGGAGGGTTGGACATTCTTGACATAATGTGCATACAGTGCGTTGTCGGCCGTATCTCATGTGCTAACAACAGTTGGGCCATCATCGACCGAAGTGGAGACCTTGCACGCGCATTCTATGTTCCAGAGACTGGCGATGAATGATGCACCCCCACTGTCCTCTTAAGTTCCTCTTCGCGACCTGTTCACTCCTCCCTGCTTGCAGGCCTGGTACTCTCCAGAGCCCCATCTGCGGCTTCTAGACCATTGCGAGATGACGGCAACGGCAATGGCACTATAGACCACGCCCACTCTCGTGCTTCCTTGACACGCTCATTCTCAGACCTCCCCTCCCCTCCCACAGTCGAGCTCATCGTCCCTCGTCAAGCGATGGCAGTTGAACCAAAGACAAAAGTGGGTACCCATGATAATTTGCTTCGAACTCACCCTAACTCCACTCTTCTTCTTTATCCATCGCATTCCCCTGGCCATACTGCCATTCTACACCCCACTTCTTGCGTCCCTTCAACTCCCTCCCTCTTCCCCTTCCCGCACATGTACACTCACATGTCATGTCTCTTCCGGGTTCTAGACCTGTATCTTTTGCTGGAACTGCATCATTCTCAGCGATGGGTGCACCCTCGGAGTTAAATAGGACTATTTCTGTCGCTAGGTCTCAAAGTTTAACCTTCGTCTCCCCATCCGCTTCTCGCAAGTCCAGTGTCAACCCCACTGCCGCCACTCACCAGGGATCAAGGACTAGCACAAACACCAACAATCAAGCCTTCCCTCATGCACATCATCTGCATCCCCGCCGAGCTCTGCCTCTCCTACCCGCGCAACTTTCACCCTCCCTCCTTCACCTGCCCCATCTTCTGTGTTAACATCCACAGACACGTCTGGAGACAAGCTACAGGTGTCACCGACCCGTCCCTGTCCTAGGGAGCGACACCAGTTGACCCCCCAGAGTGGAGCCGGTTCAAGGCTGAGCTTTGTCGACACGATGATGCGCCTCTCAGTGGGATCTATTGGTTCATTTGTCACTGCCCACTCAGCAACGTCGGATGGCAGCAGTGGTGCGTCTGGAGACGAGAAAAAGACAGTCAGAGAGGATGGTGATGGTGAGGACGACCGGAGCGTGCTTCCGTGTGCAAGGAGCTTAGATGGTTTCCGCTTTTCCTCTCCTAGATCTCCCTCCCCACCGCCTGCGATGCCCTCGGTGCAAGTAGAGCGGATGGGCGGTACGTCTGGAGTTGCTGAGGCCTCAACACGAGGAAGTGGTCCTAATGCAACTGTGGATCCTACTGCGAGTGCTTATGATGCACCCGCAAATGATCATCTGCGTATACATGGGGAACACCGATCCACAGAAGAGGTCAATAGAGATCATCGACAGAGCATGCCCATGTCCGTCCACGTGCAACCATGCCAACCACCACGTCCACAGGAGCAGCAGCGAAAGCGAAAGCTGACCAAGACCCGCCCAGTATCCCTACATTCGAGCTCAGTCCCTGCCATGCCAACGTCTCCCGTGCCCCCACTGCCCCCCGCACACCAGTCTTTACTCGCTTTGCACACCATGCCCAAGCATGCCCTCTCACCTATCATTGAGGACGGATCGTCCCATGGCCATTCTTCGTATCCCCTGTCGAGGAAAGGAGTAGATTTGGTGCACCTCTGGCAGGTAAGTCCGGCAGTTTGGGGTCTACTGGGCATTTACTGACACGTACTAATACATTCTGCGAACAGGTGATTTTCACCCGTTTGGCGCGTCATGCACTCACGTCCGATCGTGTTTTGTTGATCAGGCGCTGACTAATTCACAGGTACAATGTCTATAAATTGGCCGTCGCGGGTCAGCCTGTCTTTCGATAAACCACTGCACTTCATGACAGACACAGAAGGAGGTACACACAATGGTGATTTGCCCATGCTGAAACGGTATGTGCTATTCATATTGCCGCAGCAATGACTAACTACATAGTCACACCAGATCAATCTCGAATACGTCGCTCACAGAGGATCACGATATTGCTGCGTCTGCCACTGATAACCAAACGAATGAGAGCATGTCCTCTTCAATCAATGCCTCCATTGGCCGCAGGTGAGTAGCCTCCGTCTCGGAGTTGCGGTGCTCATTACTGACTGGCACAGCAGAAAGCTTAAGCGATGACTCGTTTGGGTTGATCCCAAATTTCTTAGATGCCTCGTGAATGCCAAATGGGATGCCGAGGAAAAGAGGTGTGAAGTGGAGCGCAAGCTGGAACTCTTGGAGTTGCAGTAGTTGTCATCTGATCACTCATCATGCTATACTAGTAGCTAATTGTTTAACTATGATTATTGTACTTGCAAGATTATGCTATTTGCAAAGTGGGTGATATTCTGGCTAATTTATCCGTTGGGAGTAAGGGTGATTTTGAGGATGAGTTTGTCGTGTGAAATTAACTATTGTTGTATCACCCAGAGAGTGGTTGAAGTGATTTTCGCCATGATGAGTACAGGGTGAATTTAACTAGTTCTATCACTCGATGTTTCCCGCACCATTTCGATCACCCAGACTCCAGGTGATCCCAAATCACCCCTTTTCTCACCCGTTCCCAAAGCCCCAGGTAAGTGGGTGAAAAGCGAATATCACCGCCAACGAAGTGAAAATAACCTGGTTTGGTTCTCACAGTGGGTGTCACCACTGCCATCATACCGTGTCTATGGCCCATCTCGTACCAGCATGGTCCATGCTATGGGTCCCTCGAGTAGAGTGACATCATTAACAACCATACCAAGGTCCTTCCCCAGATTACCCTTGCAATCGGACCAAAGTTGCCTAGTACCCTGATAGTTGAGAGTCGAACGAAATCGATTATAGCGATGTCCCAGAACCTTTGTAAGCAAGGGAATCTAGTTAGATAAACAACCTCGACCTCGACCACTTCCAACTTCAACTTCCCCGCTGCCCAGAACATTTGGTATACCCTTGACTCGTACTTATAATGTATCATTATTGATACAACCATGCTAGGATCATGCCCTTCTCCACCGACGCGAACTGGCCGCAGGGCTTGCTCAACATCTTCAATGTCAGTCGTAACCAAAACGCGCCACTCGAATCTCGTTATTATGGCCCTTACGACCGGCTCTTCAACTACGCTGTGGTTGAAGGTTCCTTCACCTTCTTCCTCGCCCCGCGGACTGCCCCCGATGAAACCTCTACGCGTGACGCCGTAGACTTTGTTATTTTTATGGTGGTTTTGAATCAGGAGCAGAAATCAGTTCTTATCGTGGACATTAAAGACGACAGATGGCGAACGAACCTCATAAGCGCCTGAAAGCGGACACCCAGATGCGCCAGCTGTACGATCAGATGTTACCCGATTGCCCCAGTCCTCGCCTGTATGGATTGAGCCTGCTGGGAACTTCCCTTCGCGTTTATTGTGGCGATAAGGTCACAGGCGAAATTACACCTCGCTTTGTCGGCCGCCCCTATGCGGATCGTATTTTGCCACCCGACTTCTTGGGGGGACAGTGGGATTTGGACATCTTGTCCCCGGATGGATTGAAGAAGATGCAGGAAATTGTTACGTATATCAAGGTGGAAGCCGCCAATGTTGTGGGGCGGTAAGGTAGTAGGACAACCCCTGATCATTTCTATAACAGTTAGATACCGATCTGGACAAAAATTGGGCCGGGAGACCCAAAAACCTAGATATACGGGTCCGGACAGAAATGGTTTACTTTCCATTTGCCCTGTGACGTTCTGGACCACGATTACTTGATCCTAGTAATGTCGACTTTTGTGCAACCTCGGAGGTGAATTGCTGAATGATATGAACGGCAGAATGTCGACTCATTTCCGCCATCAATTGTGCGAGAATCATGATGGGTATGGCAGAGCATAATTCATGTATTCGATGCATGCAATAAGTCTCGAGACTGCTGCGGAGAGCATATGGCAAGTGATAAGCTTGAGAGTATATAATGAAAGACAAGACCAGGCATCCAATTGGGGAATCAGGAGATGAAGACTGTCTCTCTTCTGTCTCTCTTCCACTCCTCCTTTCAATTTCCCCAACTCCTGGGTCATGCCTCCGAAGTCTGTCTGACACGCTTCTTCGCGACGGTGTTTTCTCTACGGGTATACGAGTCAGAGATTCAGATGATCAGATGAAGGGCGGGCTCGCATACCTGAAGCCATTCTTGAACCGTCTGGCGACGTGTTTGAGGTAGCGCATGCGGCCTGTGCCGGTTGTCTTTCGGCGCTTGGCCTTTTGTCCCCACTCATATGAGCGCAGCTTGGCAGATGGGTAGCCGCACTGGGCGCAGGCTGTTCCAATGTGTGATGTCGTGTGTCATCGATGGTAAAATATCCGTGGTGCAATGTCAAGTGTACAGAAAAATGAAATTAGCCGATGGAGTATTTTCATGAAGTGAGAACACGCACTCTTGTGTTGCTTGTGGAATGCCCTGTTGCCACAACGCCGGCAGAGCGTGTGGGTCTTGGTGTGCCTCTTACTGTAGTGCGCATTGTCAGATTAACAATCCATTTTGATTTTGAGGCCGGAACCGTCCCCCATGGACAAAGAATAGGTCACACGTTGAGATGGACTGCACAAACGGAAATGAAGCGAAAAGAGGACGTACCCAAAGGACGAAGTACCTAATCACCATGGAATCCACCACCGAATGAAAGTAAAACAAATGCATGAACATCCTGTCGACACAATTGGTCCAAACTGTAACGAACCTTTCGTCTAGAAAACCAAGGGAAAGAATACACGGTTAGTAACACATCGACACATACAAGGAACGGGGGTGGTCCAAGCTTGGTGCGAGTGACATCCATCTGACCCGTCCGCCATCCACTTCCCAACTCTCGCATCCACATATTTTTAAACTTCAAACCCACGCAATCCGTACCCAAGCATCCTGGAAACCGCAATGCAACCAAATGAACTCACCATCGCGTCGTTTTCTTGAGGATCTTTTGTCGGCGGTGGGGTGTACTGGCAATCGATTCAGACTGCTGGGCTGCAGGCGTGGGAAACTGTCAGGCATCGTGTGAAGAAGCACGTGATTCCACTATTTTTACATAAACGTCAGCGAGAAACCACAACCGTATCAGTCTGATTGCCTCTTGGACTTAGTCTCTAACCCGACTGGCTGACAGACTCGTCCCAAAAAGGGAGACCTGTCAGCACAGTCTGGGAGCAAACCAACGGCCTAACAGGACCTTCGCACTTAGTCACGTAGTCTGTCACGTCACGCGTCCTCACTGCCGAATTAAGGCATAGTGTATTATCTAATGTTGGGGCTTTGGTTGGAACAAAAACTTCTCGAGTAGTATTGAGTACCAGAACTGCTGCATAACAATCTACAGAAAAAAGAGAGCATCAGACTGAGTGTGTACTGATAGAATAGTATTACTGAAGAGGTATAATGCAAGAAAAAAAAGTTGAGTAAGAGGGGACTCAAACTCACAGCCTAAGCAAAAATAATAGGGACCTCAACCATTCAGCTATGAGGCTATATATATCATTATCAACAATGCATATATGACTGGTTGAGCCTCTTCAGTTATATGCCCATTGTTGATAATACTTTTAGTGGTCCTTTAGCCTAGTGGTTGAGGTTGCTCTTATTTTTGCCTAGGCTGTGAGTTTGAGTCCCCTCTTACTCAACTTTTTTTTCTTGCATTATACCTCTTCAGTAATACTATTCTATCAGTACACACTCAGTCTGATGCTCTCTTTTTTTCTGTAGATTGTTATGCAGCAGTTCTCGTACTCAATACTACTCGAGAAGTTTTTGTTCCAACCAAAGCCCCAACATTAGATAATACACTATGCCTTAATTCGGCAGTGAGGACGCGTGACGTGACAGACTACGTGACTAAGTGCGAAGGTCCTGTTAGGCCGTTGGTTTGCTCCCAGTGCTGACAGGTCTCCCTTTTTGGGACGAGTCTGTCAGCCAGTCGGGTTAGAGACTATCTTGGACTTACACTGAAGCATTTCTTTGTTTGGGATGAAAAAGTTCATAGACCTTGAAGGAATTACTGACACATGAACTACTCGCTAGCTATAGGTGGTCATACTGCGGATGAGTGCCTGCACTCACGCAGATAACTGTCACTGCTGAAATGGCCCACTGGACAGGAAATCTCCGATGGAAATGGAATGGTTCTGTGTACGACCTTCTCGATGAGTGGGTCTTCGCGAAGATGAGTCTGGAAAACAAGTCGGTGGTGAGCTGAGATGAAGCCTCGAGGCATTGGATATATCGCTTGGCAGGCGTCTTCACAACACGGGTTGCTATCAATGAATGTGAGTATGATATCGGAGCACAACTTAACTTAACAATCGCCGCACCGCCCATATCTTCGATTGAAATTCGAGTCTATCTACTACCACCAGCGTTTACAGACACGGGTCTCATTGCTACTGCTGCTGCTGCTGTAAGTGTTTTTTTCTAACTGTTCGAGGGCTAACTATTCTTGTCTAATCTCCACGAAACCTCTGGTTTTGATCTGAGAAAAAAGCATGCGTTGCATATTCTGTACGTTATCAACGATGCACGATGGTAGTGCGCTCTATTGGCCTGCTCTTCAATTTGGCTGGAATGAATCTTCTGTCGAAACATCTTAAACTAACTCCACTCTGATTAGCACACCACCCCACTGGATACTCAATAATAACCATCTGATGTCATAGTAGGTCCTCTTACGAAGGTTTCATTTGTCTGTTCAAAGAGGCCCACTGAGTTTCACTATTCAGTTGTGACGAGGGAATAAACAGGATATCCAAAATCTAGTTGGTGTTGTCGCACACAGTGTGAATGACAGTAGCCCCTTCCTATGGCCCATCTTCATCGATCTTCCTTGTGAAAAATTTTACCTGTGGGTGCAATCAGACACGGACAGCAATGACTACCTTTTTCACCCGAGGTCCCTTGGTCAATTTCAAAATACCTGGTCTTCTCCCCAGCGAGACTATTGAAGATATCTTGCGGGATTGATCTCCCGTGTGTCATTATTTCTGTGGGATATATACTTCCACCCTCCACTGTGCGACACTGCGAAAGGAGTACTGTCATACTCGTGCTTTGATTTCAAGTCCTTCTATCATCATTTCCTGGGTTTTCAATCTTGATCTTTTGTACTTTGGTCGGAGCTTCGACCGTTATGCAGTTCGACTTGTCGCCTTTGGCGTACATATTTTGTTTTTCGTGTGTAGACCCGCTTTCGACACCAGTTACTCTTCCTTCGACTTGACTGTATCCTCCTTTGGAAATCACCCCTTCCGACGTCGTGTTTCAATGGTGCATTGTGTCAACCCCGACCATCCTCTCGCTCACATTGAATCCGACCAGGGTTATGACATTTCTGCCTTGTACATTTCCTGTCACCCATTGTAAAGTCATATCGATATCAAACACCCATCCTTGTCAACGTCACAACTCAGTGCTTTCCCCCTTCCTCAGCAACCGAACGACATACTGGCCAATCCGTAGTCCACTCAGCCACAGTGCTTATGCACTCATCACACGCATCGCTCAAGCGAACCGACGCCATATATTTAAACCGTGATCTACACTATAACGTATTCATCAAGAGGACACATTCAAAATAACAGATACTATATATCACGCAGACCAAAAGGCACAAATTGTAAAACAGAACGAAAACAAACAAACAAACGCGAGGCAGGAAACGCGAACGTGGGACGAAGAAAGGGAAGACAGAAAATAGGTGACGCGAATCCACGAGAAAGGGGAGGAGGTAACAGAAAAGGGGGGTAGAGGGTCAAAAAACGGGAATGAACAAAAGCAAAACAAGGGTTTTTAAAAGGGATCATAGCGATATAGGTATGGTGGATCATAAAATAAACTCGAAATCAAAACCAAAACGAGGAGGGGGCAGGAGGGGGGGGTAAAAGTTCTCAGTGGAGGTCCAAAGGGGAAACGAGAGGGGAAAAATGATCAACCTCCACGACAGAAAGAGAGAAAACCTTCGCAATCGAGACCGACTGACAAAGGGCGAACTGAATGTCTATGATAAACCGAAGATGCGAGCGGGGATTGAGGGGGAAAACATATAACGAGGGTCAGAACAAGACAATATGAGACAACGGCAACGACAGCAAAGAAAAAAAATGGTAACCAGACGGAACGAACAAGAGCGTGGGGGGCACGTTTTTTCTTTTAAGAATGCGACGTGGGGAGGGGGGTATAGGCATCGGGCATATCAGCATGGGGCATAGGGTCGAGCATATTGGGTGGCAATATGGTTAATATTGTCGAACGGTCAACTTGCAGACGCTTCACTTGTGGGGGGCAGCACCCTCGCCAACGACAGGCCAAACGGGCTCGCGAGTGCGATCCCGGTCACCAGACCTAGCAATACCAACAGCAGGAGCAGCACCCATCGCAACGGGGGATGCTTGTTCAGGCGAGGCGTGTGCAGAGGGCGTCTGTGGTTGTGGAGGGATCGATGGCGACTGTTGTGGTGGCTGGGGTGACGGCTGTGGGGTTGACGTCAACACTTGCGATGGTGGTGCTTGTGTCTGTGAGAGCTGCGGCTGCGAAGAAGACGCGTTCAGCATCTCATCAATGCCTCTCTTCACACCTGCAAGCATCCGATCTGTCTTCTCGATCATCTCCTCATACCTCTTGCGATGCTCAAACAGGTCATGGTAGTGCTGCTGCAGCTCCACAAGCGTAGGGACACCGCCCCTGAACATACCGTTCATCATCGCCGCCTCATGGCCAACAGGTGGAGGCGTGTGGTGTCCGTGGGGATGGCCGCCCAGTGCATAGTACCCGTGTCCGAGCGCGTGCGGCGGTGGCAGCACGTACCCCACAGCAGCAGCAGCAGCCGCAAGCCCGGGGTTCAATGGCGAATGCGTCCGGCTAGGGGCGTTCGAGCCAGACCGGATATAACTCGACGGCGCACCGCTGAAGTCGCGTGTACTCACGAGCCCTAGCGGGCTATAACCATACCGCTCGCCCAGCGCCGCGTTCAGTGGGGGAAGGTCAAGCCCAGGATGGGGGGCAGCGATAAACCCCGACCCAACACGCGTGAGTTGGTGCGCGAACCTGTCCATATCCGATGCGGCGCCAGGTTGCATTGCGCCGCCCCTTGGCAGAGAGTGTCCGCGGTCCCCTAGCGCCTCTGCGATCTGCTGGTGGATCAATGCTGCGCATATTGAGAACCAACGATTGTTAGCACCGTTCCCTTCGCACATACGCCGATAATAACAACTCACCAACAGTCTTCCCACGTCCCCTCCCTGTACTTCCGCCTCCGCTCTCGACCCCATCGTCTTCATCCGGCTCACCCATGTCCTCATCCTCATCCTTCTCCCGCACTCTCCCTTTCTCGCGATCGCTCCTACCCCTTCGTGCGCGCTTCCGGCGCGGCTGTGGGTCATCTATACCTTCCGCGTCACTCTCCGTATTAGCATGCTGGCTCCCACCAGACTGTCCCAGCCCAGCAAGCGCTTCGGCAGCTTGATGGTCCGTGATCCGCGCGGTGGACATCCCCGCTGCAGCGGGAACCCGCTTACGCCGCTTGATCACCGTCTTCTTCATAGAATTAGGTCGGTGCGTGCCGTGCAGTTTGAAGTAAAGACCTGTACGCGCAAGCGCATGTCGTTGTCAGTAAACCAAGTCCAGTAATCACCCAGCTTGTCTACGCAACGAACTAAGCCCGATCAAAAGACGACATGAAAGAGGTATCCCAATGTGCATCTTCGATCACGGCCAAAGCAACGCAATCGGTTCCCCCGTTCATCATCGGAGATAAGATAAACGTGGGAACCACCAAGTGAACATGAGCGTCAGCCCATCAAGGGTCCGTGTATCTGAGGCATGTTTACCCTTCAGGGGCCGCATAGTCCATGGGAAGCCAAGGGATGCACCCAGATAACGCCGACGCAACGGAGACGTAAAGGAAAACGAGGGGTAAGAGAAACCGGGAATACATCATCCCGAGGCACTCTCGTATCAAGGGACGACGTATGTGCAACGTGCGCATAGCTTTATCCGAGTCGTGCGTCATGGCATGTCGATAAGCCATAGGCGAGGGAGGTGACGAGCGTGCATTGCAGCCACTCATCGTCCCACCCGTTCCCATCCTGTGAGGACAGCCACCCGCCACATGTGGCCCCCACCCCACACCGAGTGCAGGAAAGGACAACGAACAGACAATGGGGGAGAGAAAAAAAATCGGGAAATAAGACTCACCGCATGCATTGCAAATATTATTCCCGACATCATCCCTCCTCCAAAGCGGCGTCGTGCTTGTTCCGCAATTCGCACAACTCAACGCGCCGACCGCAGACTTGTTCGACTTTTTCCCGCCCCCACTTGTAGTAGCTCCACCGCTCCCAGCAGGCGCTGCGCCAGCCGAGGGGCTGCCCCTCACATCTACTCCAGGTGACGACATGTCCACACCCGCCGCGCCAGCCGAGGGAGACTGGTCAGCAGCAGTAGCAACAGGCGTCGAAGTAACCTCTTCTCCTACAGCACCGGTAGACGCAGGACCAGGGACGACATCCACATCCATCCTCCCGGCTGAAACTGCATTATTCAGTGTCGGACAGCCCGCGCACGCGCTGGATCCGCCAGTGCCATCGCACCGTCCATCTCCAGGACACGTGCCCCTACCAGTATTTGAGATAGGCGCACCTGTGTTGGATCCTGATGAAGGCTTTCCAGCGGGGGACATGGCCGAGGGCTTGGACTTTGTATTTGAGCAAGGCTTGCCTGCGCCCTCTGGTTTTAGCGATGATGACGGGGGGTCATTTGAGCTTTTTGAAGGGGGCTGGTTTGACGGTGATGACGACGGCGGCGGCTGATTCGGATTTGGCATGTTGTCTCCAGCACCGTTGGGGGACTGGATAGCAGAGGATACAGAGCTAGAGCTGGAAGTACCAGCAGGAGATGCGTTGGACGCAGCGGATGAGCCAACAACAGTAGGCGTTGGGGTACGGGCCAAAGAAGTGGGACGTGCCACCTTGCGCGATTTGAGGTAAAGACCTATTGACGAAGCAAAGTTGCCCACGAGTCAGACACATTTCCAATCATCATCAGCACACGGTATGACGGCCAGACGGACAACAAGTAAAACGGATGGACAGACGACACAAGCAGGCCAGCAAGCAGGCATGGCAAGTGTAAGGTAGGGATAAGGTAACGGAAAATAAAAGATAAGAAAAAACTAAGGTAAATGATGGTGCGCGGAAGGGAAGGGGTAAGGATAGGAAAAAAGAGAGCCCAAAGTCCAATCGCCATCACGACTTCCGAAAAACATGCTGGGAACACGCGGAGTAGATGGAACAGCAGGGTAGCACATCAAGGTTCATGATGACGATGATGAAAGACGCGACATAGCATCGAGGAGGGTCGTCTAGTGCGTGTTTGGACCAAAAACGGTAGCAGGGGTCCAGGAATAGTTGCGGAGGAGGACACGTGACAGCGATGGAACGGGGAAATGAAACGGGAGGACAAGATGAAAGGGAGACTCACCGCAGGCATTGCAGATGGTTTTACCCTCGGTGTCGCGTCTCCAAAGAGGCGTTTCGGATGTACCACAATTGGTACACTGGGGTCGCGATGGATGAGGCAGTTGCTGCTGCTGTGGCTTGGGCTCGGACGGCTGGACAGCTGCTGGCTGTTGCTGGGCCGACGGAGGCTTAGGTGATGGCGCGTGCTGTTGTGCCACGACAGCAGAATCGAGGGCGCCTAACTGGTCGTCGACGGTGGACGGCTGTTGGCGGTCTTGCTGCTGCTGCTGGAGCAGCTGTTCATACGAAGTAAACTCTGCGGCGCCGATGCGCTGGTGTAGTGCCACGTCGGCTGGGGAGTGGGGCAGGACGTGGTCGTGGGGGAGAGCCGAGGATGGGCGCTGGTCAGCGGGCGAGTTTGGGGAGAACTTCTGCTGTAGACGAGAGAGATGCATGTTCAATGCGGGGGACTCCATTACGATTGGCGACATATTTTTTTGGTGTGAGTACTATCGGAGAGATACGATTACGACAGAGATTATAGTGGAGATTAGAAGCTGAGACTGGGGGATATCAGCGACAGACGAAGATTCTACGAACGAGAGCGCTGACAGATACGGGCAACTCGACGAGGAGAACGGGGAGGAGGGAAGGAGGAAGGAGGAGAACCGGGGATTTTGAATGGGAACCGATAACTATAAGATAATGGGCCAATCAGATTACTTAAGTTGCTAAGATCTACTAATGGGAAGAAAATAATATTATCCTATTACATACGAATCCATACGTGATTTGCACCTGTTTGGTCTGTGGCGCAAGATGTCTTACGGGAATAATCTTATCATCATCTTCGTCCGCTCATTTCCTAGTAATGTAACCCTGGAATCAGAGATGGTAGTCGTGGTAGTAGGGTGATACTATATCCTGGTCTCCGTCGGTGTAGACAGTGGGCGGCGCGCACTTGGCCGTGCTCTGCCTCGTGGGACCGACGGCCCTGAATGCGCCGAGCGGCCCATGAGCGGACGCGAGGTTATCAGACGCTCGGACTGAAAAACCGAGGACTGGTCTCCTTCTGCTTGGAACTTGGAGATAAGATAAGACAAAGAAGTCCTCAGATTTACCCCCGTCTCTGCTTAGAATGGTGTCCCCACATTTTGATTGCCCTGCAAGTAAAGAAATCGGTGCTCTTCGGCTGCAAAACTGCATGGCATGTGTCAAAAAATTTACATTTTATTATGGGCACTTGCGTGTCCGACGGCATGGAGAATGAATCCGCGGAAGAAGAGCGGTCGACACTGAACAGAAGACGCGATACATTTTGTAGCAAAGACGCCCAGATAACATCACAGAAGCAAGTGTTCCGAGATGTCATCCATAGCCAACCAGTCGGACAGACAGTCTAGGCCCGCTCACGCCTAATTCTCCGTGGCTGAAACCGGCGACTGTAACTGCTCCTTCATATCACTGCTGAATCGCCGTAGTCACACACCAGCGGGGTCATCCCTGCTATGCTCATGGCGATGCGATTGGCCAAGGAAGAGCGCTTTAATGAATGAAAGTGCAGCTTGTGTCAGGCGGGCGGTGTTAGTAGTCAAGATTTTTCTGTACATGGGTCAGGATCAAAGCGTGTCGCCTAGATTAGATCAGTCCTTACTAGCAGACCAGCACAGTGATCCAAAGACACCTTCACCCAAGCAAGCAGTTACATACATATCACTACAGTACACACTCCTGACGTTCCGATTCGGAGTCCGTCCCGACACGTTGCTGAATTGGATGGATGGATCCATATCGCCGTTCGACACATATATCCGTGCTGTGCGTCAAAGGTTGATCGTAGACATAGTAGGACGTATGTAGTACGCAGTGTACGTGTCTGGCGTGCGCAGACCATGCCGACACAGGACTTTGCTGGGCACTAGGGCATCTTCCTCCCCTCTTGCCCATCATCATGATCATCAACTATTATACTACGCAGCAGATCATATACGTCTACGTACCACGTACATTCCATCACCGATTCGCAATGTACCCCTATGGGCAGACTTAGTTTTCCAATTTCATCCCCGAATGCGGTGTCGGACGCATTCCAGATCTGAATATCGATCAGTAGACACGATCATAGGTCTCCACTAAACTGCCCTGACCGTCCGACAACGCGCGATCGGGACTGATCTGTGACCTCAGTCACTGTGCTGACGATGTGTCAATTGACCGCCGCTCGACTCTATCAGCCTTGGGGTTGACACACCTCCGGTAATCGGTTCACTCGAGTCCTCGGAATTCGACCAAGATAGTACACAGGAGAAGTGGTCCAACGAGGCAGTCCACCAACTAAACCCAAATTACTCCTAATAGGTAATCTGGACTTCGCCGAGGACCCGTCTGAGGAGGCAACTATCCTCTGTATTGATCTAAGACATCTTTAGAATAGAGCAGACTGCAGTTCAGCACTAACCCGTGGGGTTTGCCACTTCCCTTCAACCTCACACCTACTTATGCATCATGCCTCGGTCTGCATCAATGGTACATGTTCTGAGCACCGACAACCAGCTGGGTTCCAAGTGAGTGCTCCTTCTGTCAACTTGCCATGTACGATTTCCACTCCGAAGAACCTTCGAAAAATCTACCAAAGAGGAAGCTGCCCCTGATCACATGTGGTCCGCGGTCGAATTATGCCCGATTACTTACCTGTCTAGGTCTCGTAAAGGGCATCGACTACGAGTAGGCAGCTTGGTACGGGATCGCAACTGGATCTAGACAACCTACTAATCACTTAGATGACCTGTATATCGCAACATCGCAATGTTCCATTATATGATATCAACCACAGAGGGCCATATCCTACGGATACAAGACGTCGGTGTTAGTGTACAGGCAACAGAAAGTATGGGAGATCGATGCGCACCCCAGTAGCCCTACTAACCCATGTATCACTGCCCATATAAACGGGACCCACCTATACTCATTCGTCAGCCATTCCGTTGAATATGACAGATGGAAAGAAAGAATAAGATGGGCAAAGACGATACAAGTGTGAAAAGAAATAAGGAAAAAAAACACGCACGTTGAAACCCAGAACCCTCCCGCCTTATACACCCCTGCAATAACGAATCCCATAATAGCAGCACCAGACACGGCACTAAAGACGCTCAGAACGACGAACGCAAAGAAGACGACAAGGGCAAACGTGAGCCGCGTGCGCCGCACGTTTAGCCTTGGACGGGGTTGTCTACGCCCATCGTCCGCGTTTGCGCTGCGGTGCAATGAGGATACGGACGAGCGTGGCAATGCAGGTGTGTCGTGTGCAGCGTCGCGGCGTAGACTCCGTCTAGGGTCCAAGGGGATATGTTCGCCTCCTGCTCCTCCTGCCCCTCCGCCACCATCCTCACCGTCCCTGCCCCTCCTTGCCCAATCAAATGCAAAAAATGCTACCCGCCTCCGGGTAGGTGGAAACAGCACATTCAAAAATGCATATATCCCGACGAGGGTATACAGTGGAACATGGAAGATGAGCGTCCAGTACAGCGTGAACCGGAATACGTCTATCCAGGAGTTGTAGTGTGAGCGAACGCCAGACATAGACTAGTACAAATCTCGGATGCTGCGTACCGTTGACGTGCGTCAAGTACTTTCCTCCAGGCTGGACGGGCCCTGCGCCAGGGTGTGCAGAAAAATCAATAAGGGGATCGTAGAGAGAGGGCCATGAGATGTTTTCAACTTGGATGTCGAGGTCAAAATTCACGGGGCCGGGAATTTGTAGGGACGTCTGGTACGGGACCAGGAGAGTGGAGTTCGTCATTGGGATCACTGCAGAAATGAACGAAATAGCGGAGCGTGGTCAGGATCTTGACAGGGAGGTGGTAATGTATTGCATTTGGACAGTCAAGAAGGAAGACTGGAATATTCCTAAGTAGTCGACCTACTAAGGTTAGGGCACTGCACTCTCCTCTTCTTTGTCCTATACTCAGTATAGGCTCTAAATCTTTCTACACGAAATGATAAGTTACGATGCTCAACGCTCCATTCCTGAGTCCATGCCATAGCATCGGATGTTTTGCACCCAATGTGAGCCACATACACACTCATGAAATCATTAGGCGAGCATCGCATCCGATGATGCTGACCGACAAGTCAAATGTCCTTATTCTGCCCGATTTATGGTAGTCAGGCTGCTGTTGAGAGCTTGGTCTCGCTACGCATGAAACGGATGCCGACTTAGTCCATCCATCGTTTGACAAATGATCAACCTAACTGCAGAAGCGAGTTCCGCTATAGTATAACGGGCATCAGTGTAAGCCCCATTTACATGCCATAGACAAAAGAGCAGTTGAAATGACATTCGTAGTCTCCCAGCCTTCGCTGCATGCTCATCATGGCTAATAAGCTTGACTAGTCCTTTGATTGATACCACAGGATCTCGTATATGGCGGCCCGTTTATCGGTACATCCGATACTGGGGGGTGACATCAAACCGCTTATCACCCGAGCTAGTGGTAGGTCTTGTTTCGTTCTGACCCCCAACAGCACGACGTGGAACAAGTAGGAGAAATGGACAAGGACAACTTAACGTCTGAAATCAGTCTCTATGACCATGGCAACACACGACCCGGTGGCGATGATCTCAGTGGAAGGCTTGCTGAGCAGTGGTAGACCAGTTCATAACGTCTTCTATCTTCGCTGGAGCTGATATAATTGCCTTACAACATCAAGAAACCACGCGCCCTACAAGGCGATGAAACTATTTACTCCAGAAGATGGCAAGGTGGTTTCCGCGCCTCTGGCAAGTGTCCATCTTTACATCTTGCCTTGTGATTGTCCTCGAGAAAGATCCAGCTGGAAATTACTGCAGAACAACAGTTCAGTTGAGCAGTTCTATGAGGGTTTAGTCAAAGACAAAGTGAACGTATCTTCGTTGGTTGATATGAATCTTCCACTGATGGTACTAGTAAGTGCAGCATGATATCATACATCTTCAGTTGGCCACATCACCTTGCTTACACGCACCCGCTCTATTAGCGAGGTGAATAGCACAGTCATTCGGATTGGCATGTGCCAAGGACGCCAGTTTTAGAGATATATGGGCGTGCATGTAAACAAGGTGCCTGCCGTCGTCGACGGCTTTGTTCTGGTCAAATAAGGTATGGCAAATGAGGAGACTAAGAATCCCTCCACCCTTTCAAGTGTCACTGCCTGAGATGCTAGTGAAGGAGCCAAAACTGAGGATGCACGTAACTACATATCAACGTGCTGCCCAGTCAATTGCATAAATTACAGTTTAGACGAATAAAAAGAATTCAAAAACATAAGGCTAAACACTGAGTACTATCAAGTCGCACCAGACCAGTACTCGCTGCTGTAGTCATTCCAGAACAGATATAACTGCTACTCAGATCAGATACCACAAGATAACGTTGACTCATTCAATCACCACCGTTAAAGTGAACCCAAGAGGTCCAGGGTAGCCCAGCCCAATCCAAAAAAATGGCAGACTTTTTTTATCCCTTCACAATCCCGGATCGTTTTGCTAAGCCTCTCCGGCTTCCCGACTCCGCGGACTCAACAAATTTGCTCACCGGACTTATCCGACCCGGCGCCAAGTCAACGGCACCAACGGCCAACCACTGCCACGATCACCGATCGAAAGTGTCTAGGCACCCGCCGTTATCCCCGTCCGTTCTGTCCAAGACAAAGTTGCACTTACGAGTTTATCTATCGATGACTTGGCTTTCGTCGGACAGCGCAGAGCTCTGCCTCGTCCGCTTCTCCCAGATTCTGTCCCCGCCCTTTTCTTTGCTCCGATCGCCGGCTGTCACCACGCTCACACCACTCCTGGGCGTTTCTCGCCCGCGTCCACTGGTATTGTGCTCATCGTCGACATCCAGGCGGAGATCGCTGAGAGAAGGACCCTCCAATAACTGAATCCCCCGTCCCAGGCCATCGGGGGACGCATACGCAGCTGGAGTAGACGGCACAGAGAAGGGCGTATTCGCCTGTGCAGGCGTTGAAGGCGTCGATGAGAGACCCGGTAGCGAGTATCGGTGGCCTGTGAGAGAAGAGGAATATGAAGCGGAGGTAGAGGTAGATACAGACGAGGATGTGTGAGTAGAGAAATCAGGGAAGGGGAATTCCAGCAGCTCTTCAGCATCCTGAGGATTTTGTTGCCGCTGTACGCCGATGATACGCAGTCTTTCCACCCATCTGTAACGAAGTTTGTGTTAAAATGACATCTGAAGAAGATGCGAGCAAGAAACAGGAAAAAACACGTACGCATCGGCACGATCAAGCGACTCCTTCACTACCCCCGTCACACCCCTCATCATGTCCAAACTCTCCGTCGCAAGCGTCAAAATATGCTGCGCAGCACGCGTAACAGTACTGGCAGTAGGGGGGCGCATGATTGCCCCACCTCGCTGCGTCGCAATCGGCGACGATGCCCGGCTCGATGCAGGCGTCCCTGATGAAGATCGATCTGGGCCGCCGGCACTGCGCTCTCTCAAATGCCGAACTGCCCGTCCACGACGCGCTGCGCTCACTGCCCCACCTGCTGATGCGCCTGCTGCTGAACTCGCGCCGGGTGCGCCATCTGGTATACCCTGAGCATGGGGAACAGAGGCGTTCGCATTCGCCCAGCGCTGCGGAAGGTGTAGGATGAACCCCCGCACACGCGCACGCGCGGGTTCAGGAAGTGCTCCGCCTGCGTACTTGCTCACAACATCGACGACCTGGCGAACAGTCTGTACGACATTCCTTCTCACATCTGTGAGAGTGCGCATGTGTGTCGGAGACACGAAGGAGTCGCCCGATGACGAGCCTGTGGTTCCATCTGGCTGGAGTGATGCGATAAAGTCACGTAGGATCACCATCTGTCCATCGATGTGTGCTGTTGCATACTATATAGCAGTGCGTGTTATTAGCGTACAGGATCAAGAACGAGAGGGTACGTACTTGAAGCCACTGGAGACAGTATTTCAGTCGTCGCATGCTTTCTTCGCTGACAGCTGCACCGATTCCGCCGGCTTCGAGAAGGACGGCTTGCCAGCGACTTCGTTGGGCAACTGCCTGCCCATTTTGGTCTGCAGGCACCTCCTGTGTCTGCGATCGTGGCGTCGGCGTGCGACTTTCGGCGGTATGCAAATCGTTGGGGTACGAAGTTGGGTCTTGAGCTAGAGCTTTCCTAATTAGGAAATAAAGACCGGTAAAGGTATGTGACTTACAGGTGACCAACCCAACTTCCAGGGTGGTCTGCGGTGATTCGCTTCTCTCGAAGCTCTCTTGCTCGTGGTGTTGTCGAGGCTGGTCATCGACCTGCATCCTGTCTGAATCGACGCTCGAAGGTCGACGATATCTCTCCAACTATATACACCCCAAAAGTTGGGGTGATTGAGCGCCAATTATTATATAGGAGTTAGTTGGCTGACGCACCCTGTCCAACTGTCGGCAAGCAAACTCATCGAGCTGTTCCACGGGGAGTCGTTCTATAACGGGGCGAGAGATGCTCTTCACCGAGGACTCCATCATCTCCGCTCCATACTGCAGTAAAGTGATCGAGCGAAATAGTTATGATTTCAATTGTGTTACTATCACATGATGATCGCAAATATCGCAGACGTACACACCTTTACGACGCGCGAGCTGGCTTTGCCCTGTTCATACGCACGGAGGGCGGTGTTTACGAGAGGCAAGCTGGAAACCCGGGAGACGAAATCCGGCGAGACCATGTCTTGCTGCGTAAGTGACAAGGTTGCTGAATTAGGGTGGTTAATCGCTGTTGTATTGTAAAATTGTAGCTACTATTTCTCCAACGAAGAGACAGAGTGGCTCACTCAAAGACGACGTAAGTGCGCCTTTTTTCATATCCCCTAGAGCACGTATGGCTATGCGAACACTCTCGTCTTCATCATCGAGGGTGTCCATCTTGGGGGATGACTCTGACGAAGAGGGCTGCGGTGGGGGAGGAGTGTCTGGCATGTCTGGTGGGTCTGTTCGCGAGCAAAGGTGGCCTCTGTCGAGGATGATAACGGGTTCAGCAGAGCCACGTGCAGAGCTTCATAGCTGGTGCATTTCACGTGTTTTTTGGTAAACTCAAAGCGTTATCATTGCTTATGCAATCATTTCTATATCTGGTATTTGTAGAAAGGTCCTGGTTGTGACTCCTCATTTCATCCCATATCCTCGGACCTTTGAAAATCCTTGAGTAGTTTCGATCACTGAGTCAGGTTTCCCGGGGCAGGGGGATTAGGCATTGGGCGGTGTCCCGCTTGCCGAAATTCTGCTTACTTTACTACGCTTATAAACTGGACCCATGATGGCGAGGACTGAGTAACTCCTTTTCCCTCACCTGCATTCGCATTAACGATGACAGAGCCTTGGAATCCAAGGCTGTTTCTATACGCAGGTCACTCCGGTCACTTCGGGATAGATGATTTGGACCATGGTATCAACTACACTTTGGAATCAATGGACTTCCCCTCTCCATCAGTATCACCCACCCCTACAGACTCCAATAACTCGCTTATCGATGTCGAATTGACTTACCCCATTTCCGCACCTCCCTATGAACCAACCTCTGTCATTGTGCCATTCGTGAACCCACTCGAATTGGAACAAACCCACAGCATGACCAACACGCCTGGAGCGGCTCCTCTCTTCATGAAGAAATCACGCGGCCGCAAGGTACCCACATCACAGAATGGCATATCATTGGATGGACAAAGAGGCATCAAGGATCGGAGACACGTCTGTGGGTATTGTGGGGGTCAGTTCAAGCGTGGGGAGCATTTGAAGAGACATGTGAGATCCATTCATACACATGACCGACGTACGTCCATTGCGTCCGGTGATTGTCTCTCGAACTGAAGATTTTACGTTCTTCTCTTCCTTGTAGCATGGCGGTGTACATTCCCAGACTGCGAACGGGAGTTCAGTCGGCGCGACAACCTTAATCAACACCTACGCATGCATGAAGCAACTCCCGACGCCAAGACAGCAGAAGGGCAGGCGAAGAAGGGACGAAAACAATCCATGTTATTCTGATGAATGAGATGTACCGTGTTTCGATCCGTTCCCCTTGTGCTTTGCCTCCCTGTGTATCCATGATTAGTAGGCATGCCATTCCGAGAAAGTACAGCCATACGTTGGTGGTTCTGTTTTTAACTCGTGTTTCTACGGTCTGAAACCACTGTTTAATAATACCTAAAAGGAGTCCATATCCTACTTTCCGTGCCGTTGTATGTTTAGTATAGCGTGTTGGGGGAAGGCTGGTTTCCGGTAATGCGGTATGAGCACAAGAGGGATTGACACAAGGTTTCGTAGACAACAGCTAAGGCCTCAAGTGAAACACTAGACTAGGGGATTTGGAGACTATGGTAGACCTGGTGGTCAAGATGGTATCATTGCAATGTCAGCGCAGAAGAACTTACCATAACATCATTCAACTGATGAGAATCAACTAAGGCTCGTTCCTATTAGCCCCGCCACCGATGCGTGTTTGATCCGGGTTGGAGTCGCCTGCTCTGATCGCAGACAGGTATTGGTTATCCGCCCTTGTGCCGTGCTGCATGTTCCAAGAGAGGGCGCGTATCTGCCGGTCAACTTCCTCGTTCACGCCCGTTGTTGTGCTGTAGACTATTGGTTTCAGGCGACGTAAATCGATCACCACTCTCTGGCCACAGATTGCAAGGACTGGTAAGGCCACGCTGTCAAATTGGGTTAAGAAGGGACTGAAGGCATCACAATTCCATACCTTGTGGATATAAATGACTTGGGGCTCTGGAAATCAAGTTGAGCGAAGGAAAGTTGTCTTGGTTAGATACGCTACGTACATCTCGATACACAGTCCTGACAATCAGGATTACTAACACGACTTCTCTTGGATGGACTCAGATTTACCAAGCAATGATGTACATGACATCGTGAAATACACTGACCTACGAATTATGAGAAAATCATTCCTTCACCTCACGACTGTCTTACAAAATAGAACACCAAAACTAATAGAAGCACCTCAGTTTGAAGAAGGCAATCCCAGTCAAGCACTTACTATCTCTAACGAGCACCCGAATTAAGGGAGAATCATTGGGGGATGCCCCCCGATACGCCTGGAGACTGTACATGGCCATGCAGTACACCAGTGTGTCGAGGACCGAGCTAGTAAAATAAATGAACCACTAAGTACTGTTGTCAGCTGTGATATCTGTGCAGGATACGAAGTGGCTCACTACATAATCTGCAAGACCTCAACATGTAAGGGATGTTTAAAGTGAGAAATATTACTTCTATGACTTGCCTGGTACAGGTCGATGACAGATACCCACAATGGACTCTACTACAGAATAAAGAATCTCAGTGTTCAATTCATAACTCACACACGATTACATAACTTACTGTCCAAAACCTCTTCCTGTCGACTTGTAATTCCGGCTAAGACTGAGACGTATCCCACGACTACACTTTTTAGTACGTGTCGATTACCATCCCAGATTACCCATGTGCGCAAGAGAACCAGACCTGCTGGACTTCAATATGGACAAACCTAAGGTGCAGTAGACTTACTGTGTGCAGATTCTAGAGAAAATAGCAAGTATATACCAATAAACCCCGCAAATCTGCAACCAAAATTAGGTGAACAATGCCATCCCAATGTACACAGACTCACGTGTTGCCAAGCCCCAGCGAATAAACCTGATGCATTGATTCCAACGATTGTTTGACCAAAGAGTGTCCCATAACGATTCAACAAATAGGCAACCTTCATCGCTGTCCAAGGTGAGTTCCAGATATATTCGACCTGGGAGACGAAGGAAGCAGACTATATCAGTACTCTCATACGGCTCAGCGCTACCCTCACCTCGTCTTCAATGGTTAAATAGTAATCGTACCAAAGAAGCGTGTACCCAATGGCCACGGAAATCCTACAGGACAGTTCATTCCATCAAGTTTGTGCTGGCAGTAAGAAAAACTGACCGCGCTAGCCACTCGTCGTGCACATCGGCATCCACCATGATAATGCGACCTCAGAGGATCAAAAGTAGTCCACCATGGCTTACATCGGCCTTTTTGAGTGAAACTGCCAATCTGCACAAGCAACAAGCAACAAGCGCCGAGAACGGTCTCCTGTCCTAGACGGAGTCCTCCATTGGCCTACAAGTGTTTTACAGCGTGTCACTTCCAAACAGAGACTGCCCAAGTCCTGGGGTAATTTCGCAGATTATGATGGGCTACCACGCTAAGCCGGACCCATGACATGACTGATATGCTTAACCCACAATCCCGGAAGTTTTGTGTCTACTACTATCACCTTTCAAGCAAGGTGTTATCCGGGTCGTTCATATCCGGAATACGAGGAAAGCCCAGGGCTTCACTTGCATCAGCAGAGCTGAACGAATGGTGAGTGCAAAACCAAATCTAGGAGACTTACAGCTGGAAGTTGGAATAGAAGAAGCTGGTATTATGACGGTTGCTCCGTTCTCCTGCGGTAAGTCTAAGTTAAAAGAAGGCACGGAAATGAATGAAATCCTCTTTCGTCCCATGTACTCTTGGATTTGCCTCGTACCGTACCTTTTCCGACTTAGTGAAATAGGGCAATTGTGCTTCCGAACCCCACACTTCCGCACCATTACGTTCCCATCCATCATACTGACTGGCCGGACCACGAGTATAGAACATACGGTTGCCCCTCCCAGACCATTTCCTTGGAATATGTAAACAGGACAGCCAGTGACCAAGTCTGCGACGCTTTGTATTTTGGTTGCGAGCCGGAGAGCTGTCAAAATTTGCGGAAGGGAATGGCACACAGGATCTGCTGGCCCATGTTCGATGAGAAGAACAGTGTGTTGGGGGTTAGCGCTCGCGCTCAAGCCTCGTTGTGATCTCTTGGAACGTCGACAATATTGTCGGCGCATTGTTGTCTGCCTTTCCGTTTCTCCCTGTCTTCCATCTTGTTTACCAATGCCCATGCTTGGTTGATGGATATTTTTTCAACTGCCGCGCATTGTGTCCGACTGTTAAAGGAGATTACGTAACAAAGCATCAACCAAATCTATTCTCTATTCTTGAGTCTACTATCTCCTCCGACATGCCTATGATGACGGGGACTCGGGAGTCTGGGCACAGGAATAGACTCGTTTATTAGGGAGTGTGCACTTTGTGGTTATTGGGTGTTCTTGGCAAGCATCCTGCAAACCAGAGGACGGATGGCGTTGACGATGCGATGCGTGCCCGTGGTGTCTGTCACGATCTGCTCGTAGTCAGTGACTTCCTGACTTGCATTTCCCGCATGTGAATACTGAACAGCTTCCAGTTGGCGTCCAAGATTGATTCGATGATCTGCCAACAATTATCTCGGCTCTAGCCTGTTACGTTGGATGCCTACAAGATGTCGCCCACGTCATCTTAGCGAACCAAGTATGGTTTGGTCCAAACTTCGAGTTACATACATATTCTGGCTCTTTTTTTTTTTCTGTCACAGAAAAGCTGCATGGTATCGACCACTGAGTGGAGGTCGGGTGCATTGATATTTAATCGCCTTTCCTAAGGCAGGGTAATCCCTCTCTCCCATTCACACTCGCTTACTTTGCCACTCTCTCCAAAGAATTCACGTCCACTCGTTAACACTGGGCACGCCAGCAGGTATGGCGCTTCCCTTCGTTGTGGTTGTCCTCGCCGTTTATGCGCATGCTGCGATTCCAACTGCGATGCACCGGGCGATTCCTGCCGTTCCGCCCATCAACGCGCCCGAAGGGCCCATTTATGCACAGAATGGCACCAGACTCCCACCTTTGACCACCGTATATACATTCAATCAACTCAAAGACCACACCAACCCTGGCCTCGGCACGTTTGCTCAGCGTTATTGGATGAATTGGCAGTACTACAATCCTGGTACGCATACAATCGCTCTCCAACTTTGGTTTGTCTTACATCATAGCGATGCTAGGTGGTCCCATCATTCTTTTCACGCCTGGGGAGATAAACGCAGCAAGTCGGTGTAGCGTTTCATGGAATGCTGTACCACACTTATGAATTTGCAGACTACACTGGCTACCTCACAAACGATACTATGAGTGGCTTGATAGCGCAACAGCAAAATGGCGCGACCGTTCTCCTTGAGCATCGGTTTTTTGGCCAATCCAATCCTTATCCTGATTTATCTTCACAATCCTTAGCGCTCCTCACCATACAACAAGCGATTGATGACCTCGTGTACTTTGCGCAAAATGTAACTCTACCCATGCCCGGTGGTGACAAAGTTAAACCGGATTCTACACCATGGATCCTTTTTGGCGGAAGCTACTCTGGTATGTGGCACCCCAAATTTGTATCCGCATAAGGAAATGAGACTGATGGTGGGTTCAGGTGCATTGACAGCGTGGACGATGGTCAAGTGAGCCTCGAAAATTTGTTTCGTGTAGTAGCTCATAGCAGGCAGTAAGCCCAATATCTTTTATGCTGGCTACTCGTCTTCGGGTGTCGTCCAAGCCATAGAGTGAGTGTCGTGCTACAGACATCAGCTTTCTCACTTAGCTTGCATGCGTCGCCATTATTTTGCAGCGATTACTGGGCGTACTTCAAGCCAATACAGGAGTACATGCCCAAGAACTGCTCTTTTGATGTCCAGAGCGTTATTGCCTATTTGGATTCGCTGTATGCTGTGAATGACACAGGAAAGCTACAGGAACTTAAAACTGCGTTTGGACTTGGTGGGCTATCACACATCGATGACTTCGCAAGTGCTCGTAAGTTAGGCCCTCTTACTACTGGTTCCTGAATGTTGACGTGCGTGGTTGGTAGTGGTAAATAACATCGAAGATTGGCAGCAGCTTAAACCATACACGGGTCCCGGCGCCATTTTTTACCAGTTCTGCGATGCTCTCGAAGTCAAGGATGGTCAGAGTGCAGACGAAAATGGCTGGGGGCTCGAGCATGCAATCCAAGGTTGGGGTGCATTCTGGAATAGTACATATTATCAGCACCGTCAGTTGTGTTTCCGACCTACTAATGCAACCAGACTGATTGTGGCGTATTATGACTTTCACTGTAGTGTGCGGTGACAAGGATGCTGAGTACGTTCCATTCTAATCGCAGACTCCAAGTGAGTTGATGATAAGCAACGTCTTACTGCCGTGTGTAGGACGTGCCTAGGTACCTATGATGCGAGTCAGGAGTTATGGACAAGCACCGCAACCGACAATTATATCCGCTCGTGGGTCTGGATCGTGTAAATTCTTACCTCTCGCACGGAAGAATGTGTTGACAATTTTTTGTTCACACAGGTGCAACCAGGTCGGGTTTTATCAGGACGGACCTCCTATCACACAGCCAGCAATCGTGAGCCGCATTTTGACACCCAAGTATTGGCAGGTGCGCCATTGATATTATGTCTTCTCCCCAAGTAATACTTGTCATTGCGGGGATGCTAAAACTGGATCCTATAGAGACAATGCGTGAACTTCTTCCCTGAAAAGTTCGGCTCACCACCTGAGCCTGATACGAAACAAGTTAATCAGGATTATCTTGGGTGGTTCGTTGAAGTGGACAGATTGTTTTTTGCGAACGGAGAACGTGCGTTGGCTCCATATTCGCCGTATCCACTGTACCAATGCATACCCTTGAACAAAACAGGGGACCCTTGGCGTGAGGCTTCTGTCTCCTCGGACTTTGTCACTAGGACCAGCACGGATATGCAGCCCATCTACCTCAGCGGCGCATTCCACTGCTCGGACATGAGAACACGTAGTGCAGTGGACCCAACGGTTGCGAAAGTGCAGAATGCGGCCCTTGGGTACATGAAGAAGTGGTTGACAGGATGGCCGGGAACTAACTCGTAGTCACAAGAAATTATTGCTATGCATCGGTAGTCACATGATAATAGTGATATCGACTGCAGCGAACATACGGAGAGGACATTCTTCGAGAACATTTCAAACACAGATGTACACTTTGCAAGCTTGCTTTAGGACTCACAAACGATGATCTCCATCAAAAGAGGGTCACCATGGCCAAGGGGGATGATCAATTCGGAGCACGGATGCCTAAACGACGAGGAACAGACACTAAACATCAATCCAGCCGCCTTCGTCCAATTTGTACGATGCCTCGCTTTCAGGTCGATCAGGGCTATCCACCAATTTCGCAACGCGTTCCTCTGCACGACCTGGATTGTTTGGAACAAGTTGGTAAGGATGTAATACAAGCGATGACATATGACGCATTCTGTTGACTTGCGACTTCTTCGGAAGAGCTGCTTTCAGTTAATTCTCACCTTTGCGTAAGAAAATTCGAGTGGCGGAAGCATGGGATAGGATGTGTCCGCCTATAGGCTTCAGAGCACCACCAGCGACAAACGTCATGGTTGCTCCGGGATCAGCTGTTGAATATATGAAGTGGAAATGACTGCTCCAGAGTTACATTGGTAAGTTACCTTGTACTTGGTTCGTAATTAATACCGCGATCTGGGCAAGATTCAGAATGGAGGTCCATTCAGGGTGAGTTGGCATACGTTAAACTCCTCGGCCAGCTTCACAAGTTTCGACAACATCTGCGGTGATGCGAACTCTTGACTGATTAATTCCATGAGGTCATTCCACAAATCTTACCTGTGCCAACTAGAATATGGCGTTGAACGTCTATTGTGGCCGCTCTTTGACGTTATACGTACCTTTTGTTGCCTTTCACTTAATTCCCCCCTTCCAGAGTAGTCAACCCTAAAGAGAGCCATAATAGAGTCCACAATCTGCAGAATGTCAGCATCCAAAAGTGGTTGACGTATTTCCTATACCATCAGCCGGAAGTCTTTGTCTTCCGCAAAGCGCATGGAACATTCGTTGATAAGTTCCATCTGTAGGACTTGGTAAGGATAAACTGGATGAGCCCGGAAAAGTGCGTCAAACCTGGTGCTCGCTGTTGAATGCACGAGCTTGTAGAAGACGTCAGATAAGGCTAGAAATAAAAGGTAACTGAACCACCACAAAGAATATTCTCTAGAGCAGTACTTCCATCAACGCCAAATCTGTCTGCGATTGCCCTTATACGGTCGGGACGAAAAGTGCCTTGATGGATACGTCAAAGGCATGGTGAGCATACCCCACGTAAGACCCACCTTCGGTATCAATGTATGCGACCTGTATGACTTAGATTTAGTGAAGGAATAATGCAACGGACGTACTTTGCCAGCGGCTCCTCCGAGTTCCTGGGGGAGCTGGGACAAGACACACATGGTGTGTGCCAATTGCGTCTTTCCCGTGCGATACTCACCGTATACTTTCGATCCTAGGTTAAAGGGCAGATTCCAGACTAGCGAAACACGAACCTTCGGTGATTGATTGCGACATGAGTCCGCCTGTGATCACCAGGAAGTTTATGATGGTTATCTGGTCAACCTCCTACCTCCGAGGATAGCATCAACCGATTTGCTACCTGTGCTAATAACGAGGACGCGACGGCGACGATCTTGTACTTCGATCCCCGTTGAAAACGAAGAGCCCTGCCTCGCTATGAGCGGGAAAGTCAACATGCATTCAAACAGGTCGCTACCGTGATTTTCTGCGCCGCTTCCTAAATGAACGTTGATCTGAGCATTTTTTGTCATCCACATTGACGCATACATGGGGGTCACCTTGATTTTCTCCACCTTGGCTTCCGACATACCCTGGCAACTTGATGTGCACAGCCAAACACGGTACAGGGACCGAGACACACTGACCTTGATTTTTAGCATTTGTCTACGCGTCGTCATGACCACTCCAGAAACGGTGTTGATTGCAGCGCCCTGGAGGAAAGATTAGGTGGGATGTCAGGTGCATATATGCGTTACCTTGAGCTTCAGGATATCTTGCACGTTGATACCCTGTATGCATTTAGTATAGACACTAAGCAGAGAATCTATGAGAATCAAACATGTTGTTGAAGCTCGTCGACATTGTCGAAAAACGGTGTCTGTCCATGGCTAGTTGGGCGAATACTTTGCAGTGGTAGTGCAAAAGATCTACCTCGTCTAAGTCGTCCATGACTGGCGGTGTCGGGGCACGGCTTTGCGGGGGCATGCTGCCTTCTGGGACTGTACGACGCGGGGCCATTGCACTTGGTTTGTGTGATGTCACTATGAGATGAAATGAACTAAGTTTACGGGAGTACGAAAGACAGGATGTGGTCACGTGCGCCATAGGGAGAGTCTGTACAGAAATTGGTTGAACCGTAAACTCGAGAACTTGGGAAGCAACTCCCCTGTCAGCAAGAGACTGCCCGTGAGTCTATTAGATGATATTTATTAGTGACTTGTATCTCAAAACCTTGTGCCAAATTTAATGAATGAACTAGTAGCTAGGAGCCTCCGAATGAAGAAAGGATGTAACAGCCCCTGTAGATGGAGCCTCTCCTAGGAGACCTAAGGGTATGAAGAAGATCGTTCCTCCCATATGGGTAGACGAGAACAACTTGCTACACCTTCTCCCTCCTGGGGAAGGTTGATAGATGTGTAAGTAGCATAAGAATGTCCTTAGATTTCGAGGAAACCTGCCAAGCCGAGCTTGAATGGAAGTGCATTCTCAAGGGAGCCGACGAGAATCTTGTAGTCGCCACCAGCTTCCCGTATCACGAAGCCAAGAAGTCCAGCGTCCAGGCTGTAGGAAACTGGTATGATAAGGCTGTATGCATGACAGCAAGTGGCTGACATGGTTACTTAGAAGATTTAAGTAACAAAAAACAGAACCAATTCGACAGACTTGATCGAGAACTTTTGCGAACTTCAACACAGACAGTCGTATTTTCATCAGCATTCTAAAAACTTAAAAGAGCGGTTATTTCTGTCTGGTCACGAATCCATTGAACTACTGTCGTTGGAATCTGAACAACATAACAAGGCTCATTGCTTCTGATTAGGATATTCACAGGCATGATCATTGTGCTGTTGGCAATATACCCACTATGATCAACAGAAGCTCAGTCGGAGTTGTGTAGTGTTGACGTAGTTCTGTCGTAGAACAACAGTCAGCGAGTTCTGTTCAGGGGAAACGTACCAAGTCGGAAGTCTATGAAGTAAGCGAAGCGGTGAAAATCTTGAGTCGAGTCAAGCGTGATCGGACGAAGAAATTCGAGAACAACTGTGAGGGGGATTTCTATTCTGGCTTTCGTGTCTGTACAAGAGGTCTTATATACTGGATGGACACAAAGAACAGAGAGTGAGTTGAAAGACGAGGAACAAGAAGAAAGGGAAGGTACAGCGTGCCTTGAGGCATGTCTAAGTAAGGTATGGTTTTGACTGTGGCGGTCGGAGATGGTGGGCACAGAAACGAAATATAGTAAGGCATTAGGGACGAGGAATTAATGTGACAAGGTGAAACGATACGATGAAAGAGAAAAGAGAAACACGAGGAAAGGAGAAAGAGAACATACTACGTATGACATCAGCGATGACGTCGGCGGCGAGACACGAGTTGCGATGCATGGGAGACGTTCGAGACGGACGTGATACGTGTGAAGACGTGAAACGGCGAGATTTTGTAGGCAGAGCGCGAGACTTCCTTACAGTTGATGATGCATATTACATGCTGTAGCTGCGTATACATACCTGAAGCTACCAGCCCATCTCCGTCATAGACTTAGATAGTAGTGGCAAGTTCGACCGCCGAAGGACTCATCGTGTGAATGTCCAGAGTCATGTTAGTAGTCCAGAGATGATTAAAATGCACCCCTCAGGGAATAGTATCGTTAGCGTGTCATCCAATGCAAGTGATAGCCACGACGCTATTCCATAAGATTGCTGTGGGAGCGCGGTGAGACCAAGCCCAAGGAAACGTAGCGGAGCCATCGGTATGAACGTGCAACGACTGAGGATGAGAGGTCTGGATCATGGAAGCGGATCCACAGGAATAACTCCTCTGAAGGCTTTAGTTATCGGTTCCGTTAAGCAAGTAGGGACTTGGCCGTAACCTGGTCATATATGATCTTTCAGTGCTGACACTATCTGCACAAGATGAATCCTGTATGGTCGCACTAGTGAGGGTAGAAAGATTATCAGACTCCGACACGACCTGACATCGTATGCGCCTAGATCCTCGACAGGCGCTACATCCATTCACAAACTGAGAACAGACTGGGTACGCTAGCGGCCACTCACCTCGAAGTCGAAAGCATTACTTCGTTTGAGACATTGTTTACTTCAGCACTCACCATCACAAATTTTCTCAATAGTCACCATAACCACAACTCCGGGAGAAGAACTGGCGATGCTCCAAGTGAATGCACAGCTGAGCTGCCTGCCAATCGAAAAAAAAGTGCACTTACGTAGTTTGGAAACTCAGTTGATAGTTCGTGGCTATTTATTATAAATTCGTGCTCCATTCCGAGGTATGTTCCTGTTAATGCCTCGTTCTCCTGTACAGATTATGGACCTCATTACTAACGGAGATCATATGGAAAAAATACTTATGGATCTAGGGTTCATCATTCGTACCTGACCTAGACGAGGACTTGTACGAAATGAACATAATCCTGTGTCATGATGTAATGGGAACGCGAACTCGATACTGGCACGTGCGATGATAAACTGTTGTGATTCGCGGGAGTGGTGCAATCATGAGCAAGCCAGGACGTAGCATCTAGTACTAGTATGTAGTGTGGCGCAGGGATTCAAGTGACGTATTTTTAGGTTGATGCTAGTCCTAGTAAGAAGCTCGTTTGCGCTCTCAACTTCGTTCGCTGCCAACCCAGTGTTAAGCCAACGCCTGCCGAGACAGAACACTAGTACTCGCCTTCTGACAACAGGGTATGCCGCTCGTGTGTGAATAGAACCAAAGCGAATATAAAGTTTGTACTGGCACAGAAGCTTCCATGGATGCACACAGGTTTGAACTATGTACAACTTGATTGATTTGTTGGTTCAGAGTGTGGTAGTATGACATAGGTCCCACGTTCAGTTGATGGCTTCCAGGGTAAAGATGATCGGATGGCATCACTGGAGGCCACCGAGATCCAGGAACATGGGTGGTAGCCGGACCCCTCCGTACCTCGATCCCCGTGTGATATACTAGTATGAACTTGATTGGCACGCATGACCGGTTTTCCGTGAATCACCGTATCTGCCAGAACCCCCAAAAAACCCTAATGTCTGGATTTTCTGTCACATCTGGCGACTGTGATTGGTTGGGTTAGGTATGTTGGAAATGTATTATTTCATTTAGCCTAGTCGACTGCCATTACTGTAAGTAAAGCTTTTGGTTCAAACATTTTATTGACACACGTAATTCTCCGCTCCAAAACAGAGAGTGGTTCGGATCCTTCAATTGTAGGGAGATGGACGGGCATGGGTACAGATTAGATCTTCGGGCACCGACATCGGACCTGCATCTCTACCTATCGGTACCTGCAGATTGGCATCCGGGGGGGTTGCATCGAAGTCTCGCTCGTGATCTCGTCGTCGTCCGTCGTCCTGTCTGTGTCGCATCGTCTCCTGTTGTCTGTCATTACTGGTGTGTCACGCATCATGCATTCATGCATGTTGGCATCATTGTTTGCGTTGTCATCGACCCCATCATCCTCTTCGTGAGGTGTCGTACACTGACCCACAACGGTGCCTGTCCAGTAGAGCTCAGCAGCGGTGGCTCCTACTTGCAAAATCATGACACCAAGGAACGTTTTTGTCCAGATTAACAATCTGAGTGGTAAAAACCGCTGGGTTGAAGACAAGGCGTAACGTTAATCGTGCCGATCCAATTGACTATGCATGATAAAACGGAATCGAGGCTTATCTTCCTCCGATTCTGATTCTCCCATGAGTCCTCTAAAGAATTTGCATATGACTTTACAGAAGACCGACGTCAGTATTAATATTGAACTGCTTGAGGATTCAAGGAATCGAACACTTACCCCGTGTTTCTGCCCAGACGAAAAACCATGTTTTTGAAAAAAATCGAGAGCCTTTATGGCCCCTGAAGGCCCTGCTGTTTCTCAGGAACACACTGTTAAGGACCACTTATGATGTTTCTTGGATGCTGGTGCGTCCTCGTACTTACATGCATATGTCGATATTCGATTGCAGGTTGACACCCATCTTGATGGCCACATCGACTGCAAATAGCACAGACATCACAAGACCATCCCATTGTTGTATAACGCCCAACTTGGTCCAGATGAAACCGAAGACATCACTACCATGTCACTGAACAGGTGGAATAAAATTCAAACTTACCTTCCCTGGCGAATTTTTGTATGTCATCATCCTTTCTGTAAATAGTAGCTTCAGCTGAGGACATGCGCCACAAATTCTCACCACTGCACATCACCTGCCAGTCCTGCTTCTCGGAGCTTAAGACGAGTAAAAGTAAAGGGTCCAGAGCCATCTGACTGGATATTGGCCTTGGATCCCCGTATTGGCGGATGTCAGAATACATGGCAAACAAACTTCTACTTGGAGCCACTATGTAAGTCACGAGGAGTAGGTCCAGGGAACATACAGCACCATAAGAAAGGGAACCCTTCATGGCATCACCAAACCAATTTCTTCACTCTGCTTGTCGGTACCAATTGGGTTTTTCAGCATTAGGATATACGATGCGCAATGTCTGCACAAGTATGTACGGAGGACATCCCCCTGAAAAGTCAAAGGGTTGGTCAGAACGCCAAAGACACCAATACTTGCGTCGCGTATAGTTTTGCATCCACAGGATCGAGGCATACTAGCTACACACAAATCAACAACTGTTCAGCAGCAGAACAAATTTCACAGCAACAAGGGAACTCTTTGAGCGTTCCCATCAATAGAGTGTGGTTAGCGCGTCAAGTTAGAGTTACCTGTTGCTACCTCCTTTATTAACAGACGTGATTCGGCTGACTTGTAGCGATCAACTTACTACCTGGGGTATAAACTGTCAAAGAGCCTGAGAGTACTTGATTGGTGACAGTAGGAAGTTAAAAAAATACCACGACAATGTGCTCACGCCAGCTGGGCGGCAGTGAGCAGGGGCGACAGCCTTCCACCGACTCTTGGCTTTGCTAGGTGGGCCGCCACGATCTGCCGCAAAACATAGCCGAGCAAAAGTGCTCAAAATAGTCCCTGTTTGGCTTAGCTTGTCGTAACAAGCCTCGTCTCCTTCCAATCTGAGTGCGTCCTACCATAGTAAGTATTCAAAAACTCAGGAAGCGCAGTCATTCGACATTTTTCAGATAGTAGGGAAAATCAGCAATAACAATATTGCTCATCCTGTGCTTAGTGGAGGAATGGGAGCTGGTCAAGAAAACGGTCCCAGTGCTCTGGTCATAGCAGCCTTCGCAGTTCAAGCTGTATATTAAGACGGACTAGCTTAGAATCAGCGCATGCAAGACCCTAAAATAGTGCATTGCTGCAGGTGCCAGTGCCGGTACCCAGGTATCTGGGTATGAGTGTCAACGACACCACTATGATGAAGTGCAGAGTCACGCTAATGATTCACCCTACCCAACGTGCCACACTCGGTGAGAGGGGTTGATAATATTTGATGACACGTCAGTCAGGTCAAGAAACATGCGCACTAGCCTACTAACTGGGTTGCACTCTTCATCCCCTAGGGTCTGAAAACCCGGTGGGCTAAACTCTTTACCATAAGCCATGTTACCTCAAGGTCGAAAATATTTGGTAGGTCAGAGCTCACCGAGACTTTAAAGAACTTTAACCACGACTCCGGGAAGAACTTGGAAGACTTGGACTGTCTGCAAAAAATATCATCAATGCAATACACTTACGAAAGACTGGTTTTCCGTGACTATTTGTCATCCGAAATTGCCTGTGACCTCGGAGGTACGTTCCTCGTTTTCCTGTAGAGATCGTGTACACCAATTAAGAACATACGGAATTTTTTAGTACATATGGATCTAGGAATGTGCCGTTCGTACTTACTTAACCCGGATGTCATAGGACTGTACGACATGAATATGATCCACCCGTACCCAGATGGCTCCCTCGCCATGATGTAATCGGGAACGTGGACTCGATACCACGTGCGATGACGGACCCTGCGATTCCCGGGTGTGGTGCAAAGATGAGCAGACTGTCCCATGACCTACACTCACTAGTTCGGTGCTGGGGACCCAAGCTAGATACTTCTAGGGTGATGCTAGTCCGAAGGAGTTTAGCGGGCTTCTGCAACGTTCTCAATTGCGCTCTCAACTGACCTGTTAGGCGGCGGAACAGTACATGAGTACTCGGTATGCTCGTGTGCAAACAGAACCCAATGCGAATATGGTGTTGATTGTCAAGTAGCTTCAGGCCCCAGGATGAAATTGATCGGATGGCGCCACCCGGAATGGTTGTGACAGGACCCCAGAAATTCCTCTGCACTCTTGATCACGACAAAAATGACGATGTATGGATCCAGACATTGAATACTGAAAGTGGAGCAGGCCTTCAAATCTGGATGCTTTGTTGTCAAAAGGTCCAAGTAGCTGTGATTGGCTAGGCATTGTTGCACGGTAATAGGAGCTCCTCTACCCAAATTTGGAAGTGAAAACTCCTATTGCCTGCAGTTAAGCCCACAGTCGTCACATTCACCTCCTTGACTTGTGCTCACCTTGCCAACTCCCCTGTCTTTGATCGACACCAATGGATTGGTCAATGATAGGAGCTCCGGTTATATTCCTTCTGAGAGTCTTCCATCATTAAACCTTTTGCAATAGTTGCAACGTCCCACAGTGTTTCACTGCCACAGCATTCGTGAAACATTGTCAGCTCCAACCAGAAGAGCGGTTCCGGAGATGCACGAGTACGTGAACATGTGACTAGATTTTCAGATATACCTGTCGGACCTGCCCCCGCATCTGCACCATTAGTGATCATGTTACACCTCATGACACCGGACAATGATGAAAGGATAACAGACAGGCTATGATGAGTCAGTGAACACCGCAATGTCATGGTGATGGGTATTTAGCGCGACTATCACGATGACCGGGTGATGCGTTGAAGATGAAACGAGTGCAATGCCAAGGCTGCATTCAAGACTCGAATACAAGCGCGATGTGGTGGTACCACCAGACATCGACGCCGGTTCCAGCACCGGTAGTTCAGAAACAATAGCTCCTGAGTTCCAACGCCATGCAACGGATGGCACCAACAACGATATTCATATTGCATACTTAGAATCCTCAAGCAGATCAATGAGTATTTGCGCACCCTCTCATACACAAATTCTCTTAGGGGCAACGAGCGGAGAGTCGGAATCAGACGAAACTTTCATTCTGTTTAATTAGATCGCCGTCATCAACGTCCTGCCTTTCAACCCAGAATTTTTTTCCATTCCGATTGCTATTCACTTACCTAAGGTGTTTCTACTTATCACCAGACGAAAAATCACTTCCTTTTGCAACTTTACGACCTGGACCATGATCAGGGCGAAATGTTTTAAAATCAGCCCTATCACATTGAAAGGATTGCTGTCGGAAATTCGGCCGCAACAACTCCAGACAGGAGGGCCTTAAGGCCCCTGAAATTTGCGGGGCCCTGTGTTGCGCAGGAACATGGGCTGTGGTTAAGGATTACATGCCAATGGGCCTTGCAATTGGATGCTATTGCGTTCACGCGCTTACGTTTGTATGTCGAGGTTGACGCATGCCTTCAATACAGTACCTGCTTTACGAGAAACCATGTCGCACGTGGTCACCATGGTATGACGAAGTGACATCGACTGCAAATAGAGCAGATGAGTCATGCATCCTACTTATTTTTGTAGAACGTCGAGATGATACCGAAGTTGGTCAGTTGCTTGTTGGAGGCCGACTAAAAAAGATGTAACAAAATTTAGACTTTACCTGGCGCCCTGGAGGTCATGACATTCCTTCCGTGAATAGTGAGTTCAGACGAGGGTCTGCGTTACAACCTCCCACATCGCCTGCCAGTTCTGCTATTTGGACCCTGCAAACAAGTAGAAGTAAAGGGTCCAGAGCCATCTACTGGGTGTGGGCGATGGGCACCCATTAGTGGCGGATGTCAGAACCTATGGCAAACAACAGTTTGCTTGAAGCCACTAGATCTTGGGGAATGAGTTCAGATGACACAGGGAAACCTTTCATGGCATTGCCAAACCGATGTCTCCATTCTGCTTGTGTCGGTTTTCTTCGGCATTTGGCGCACGTCGACTGCGCCGTCGGAGGACAGCGTCGCCGAAAAGTCAACCGGTGGGTCGGAACTTGGGAGACACCTGTCTTTGCTTCATAGCTTTGCATTTGCACCATCGAAGCTGAGGTAGACACAAGCCAATTCCTGTTCAGCAGAACAAATTTCATGTTACCAAGAAAAACTCTTCGCATACTACCTTCACTATGCTTTACTGGCATGGGAATGTTCTCGCCGGGCCAGGTAGGTCAACATGTCTAAGTTAGAGTTACCTGATGGGCCTACCACCGTCGTTAACCCTGTAGATGCGCTTTGGCTGAGCTCCAACACGTACTCACGTGGAAACTGTCAGAGAGAGCGCTTGTCATACGACAGTGATTTTGAGAATCACCAAAAAATACCAAGACAACGTACCCACACGCCTGTTGGGCGCTGTGAGATAACACTGTTTAGTTATAGAAGCCTGAAGGGACAGCAGCCTTCTGCCGAGGTGTCTTAGCAGTTTGCTAGCAATCACGACATTGCTCATCCTGTGCGTAGCAGGGTGGGAATTGACCAAGAAACCGCTCCCGACGGTTTGGTCAGCGTAGTCGTGTACTTATTAAGACAGACTAGCATGGAACTAAGATCGACTTACATAGTCCATTACGTTAGTAGACCCTAACTTGCAGTGCAAGTGCCAGGCGCGGGAAAACAAGACACCACACTTGCAATGCAGTGCACAGCCACTCAATCATCTTCCCCACCTGCACACCGACCCTCGGGCCTCGTCGAGAGGGGCTAATAATATTTAGTGTCACGACGGTCAGGTTCAGGAGACAGGTGCACTAGCCCAACACTGGTCCATTGCAAAGGGGCAGAAAGTTGGTAGACTAAACATCTTGGCTATCCGCTCTGCAGCCACCAGTTATGACGGTCAGTATGAATCCACCATCACGTACTAGACTGTAAACGCGTTGAACCCTCCCATTGGATTGCCTCGTCTACGCCAACAGGATCTCACGTACTGCTATGTGCACATGACCGACCATGAACTCCGCGCCATCGACACCGTGGACACCATCGAGTACATCTCAGCCGAGTTGTCAGATGACGGTAAGCACTCCATCGTGACTGCCCCCTTCCGCCCTATTTCGTTCCTTTGTCAACCGGACCTTGGCGCACAGATCTCGATATCCCTCCGCACATGGTACCTCCAAACCCAGATGACTCGGATAGTGAGTCACCGTTCGTTCATTTTGTCGGCTCCTTTTGTAAATGCATGGCCCGCCGTCAGTATTACCCTCACAGGTACATCCCTCATATCCTTATGGGAACCCTACGAACATAAAACATCCTGCTGCGCGGCCAAGACCTCCTTATGATCCGACATCGCGAGCCCTGTTTGAGGATATGGGCTACGCAGGCGGCGGTGTTAATGGTGCCTTGCGCTGGAAGGATCTTGCCATGGACCAGCTACTTCCCGTAGACGAAGAGAAGGAAGAAATGAAGAGGGCTGCGGAGGCAAGAAAAATGGCTAATGGTACAACCGGTCCTGTGCATCAACCACCGCAGCCGCAGCCACCGCAGCCAGAGCGGGATGAAACCATGCACGAGGAAGATGAAGACGAAGAGGAGGGTGACAGTAGTGGTGATATAACACCCAGCGACGAGGAGGATGAACCAAGGGAAGATGAGGATAGCTAATACATGGTGTACCTAATTATCTGGTGCTACACATGGCTGCGACAAGAGAATCACTGATATCTCCTAATGCCAAGTCCTTGGTATTGACCTCTTGCTCCATCACCCAATCATATGCCTCCAGAAGAAGCGTATCTGTAAGCGGGACGAAATGCTCTGCCAAGGCGCGGATGATGTTGCTAACACGGGAAATCGCATTGCGTGTTGAATTGTCGATATCCTTAGGTCGATATCAGCACTATCAATGGGTGACATGCTACAAGACCGAACATACATCGTTTTGGTTAGAGTATACGGCCTCAGCGTCGAATCCTTCCTCTCCTTGGTCGCTGTCTTTCATGTGCTTGCTGATCCATATGTACCCGTTAAGTCCCAGAATAAGGTCAACACCGCATGGCAAAGTAATGAAATGTGATTTGAGGCGGCGGACTAACACAGAAGGTACTACAATGAGTTGGCCGTTCCGTAACTTCGGAAACGAATGAGAAATGGGGTTATCAATGAGCTAACAAACTGACCTTGCCATACTTGAGAGAGCGCGTGTGGAGAGACATTGCGCCATCGGAGAAGAATGCTTGCACCTCTGCCACAAGCAAGTCACCCTCCTCGAAGAAGGTACGCATCTGGAGCTCGTCGCTTTCTAATTTTCGCCGCTGTTGCGCCCAAAGACCATGAGGTGTTGTGCCTCAATAATCATGGCGTGATGACAAACCTGCACGCCTCCTGGTAAATTGACTGACGAAAGCATGAGGACAGCATCTTGACGAGAGTTAGCGTCAACCTTCCACCTGCGTGGTTGGACCTAGACAAAAACCGGATTAATGGCAGTACATAGCCCAATGCCCGTGCTCACCAACCTCCGTAATGCGCCCTACCACCAGGTCACCCACTTCTGGGGTATATCTATTTCATGTGAAAAACGAAAAATTAAATGCATTCCGCCGTTGAAATGGATGCCTCATACCTGGTACGCACTGCTTTCACAGTCACAAGTTTGTTTACCCGTTCAATGGTGCCTGCTACTGCGGCAATCACCAGGTCTTTATCTGTGTAGGTACCATGACCACTGTTTACGAACCCCTGTCATCTGAGCGGAGCGACACGTTCTAGTACTTGCGCGTACCTACCGCATGAAATCGTGAGCCGAAGTAATGGTTTCTCCTGGACAGGTGAGCCTTGATTCACCTTCCTCGAGATCATCGATGTCCATGTGATCATCTTCTTGAAGGTCGGGATGATGGCGAGCCCTCTCGAATGAGTGGTCCGCCTGTTGCGAGAACGATACAAAGGAAAGCATTGTATTTGGTGTTTGCATGCAAAAATGAGATTTAAGTTGGATTGTTCCAAAAAAGGCTAGCCCATTGCCACGTGAGCGACAACTTACCGAATCTCAACTTCAGATCCTCGAGACCTACTACAGTAACGTATGTTTGTGTGTGCAGGGTCTGCAGATCGGACACATGCCAACTCGATGAAGACGCCACAACAATTGTCTCCAGGTGGTGGTATGGTGTGACTGACGTGGTCAAGTAATCATTTTGTCAGAGTTGCATCATTCTGACGAACTAGAGTATAAACCGATTTTAATTGGCAGTGATAATGGACAGCGAGGGAGTATCAATAAAAATACTAGAACGAAAGGAGTTAATAGCTACATAAAACTGGAATGACAGGTATTGTACGCGAAGTCTAGAGTCTGCGAGAGAACCAACTAAGGTGTAATGGAGACCCACATTACATTGAGTGCGTCTTCACAAATTAATATGAATAATCAATGAATCACCAATTCTAGTGTTTTTACTTATATGCCAAGAAGTACGCCGACAGGGCAGGAAGGTCGTTCGACCCTGCATCAGAGTAGCCCTGTCTCCTCGATCCGTTGAATTTAAGCACGACGACGGTCCCGCACCATTGCTTCAATGCAGCTCCGGAGGTAATGTGGTAAATAGCGCGATTGATCGGGGCGGATCGTGACAAAGCCGTTGGAGAGTACCACAAGTGGAGTGGGAAGCGTAAGGGTTCACCATTCAATCCTTGCGTTAAGACGATACTCTCTGCTTGGCCATCGGGGAAGTGCACGTTAACGAGTGGCTGAGGGCACATTCCTTGGGTCGGAACCTGTGGCGGGCGGCATTTGACAGTGATTATTCTAGGCCGTTCTGGGAATGGCGTGTTTAGAAAGGGTCTTTCGCGTGTACCATGTAGGAGTAGTAGCCTACCTTCTTCTGGACTAAACAGTATGGCAGAAACAGTAATCATCTGCTGTTCGGCGGGTGGCGGGGTCGCGATAATGTTATAATTTTGCGCCTGCGCCGCGGGGATACACTCCCTTCGGTGGCGTGGCCAGTCCTGCACGGTGACAAGATCAATGTAAGGCTAACTCGCGTGGTCGTGATCTGGCGTGCTCACGCTTTGAAGATGCTCCGGAGTGCAATACCATGCGTTTTGGCAGCGGCTGCACCACATGGATGTTGGCCTGCAACATAGTGTGCAAGGGTGGTTTATGAGAGGTAGCGGATTCATGAATGAGGTGCGCGAGTGGCACAGTGTGCAAACGATTTAAAAGGGATAGGAGAGTGTGCAATGAATGGAAAGCAGGAGGATCCGAATGTGCTTTAAATACCTGGAGGACCGCACTAATGAAGGAAAGCCAAGGCACGGCGTAAAAAATGTATGTATAGGCGGAGGAAATTGGGCAGTGTCATCAGTCAGGTACACTCACGGTCGATCGGCTTCTCAGAGTAACTGGCCCGTCTGTGGTCCCGACCAGAGCAACCTGGGTTACGTTGTTACATTACAGCAAGCACGTCTGGGCCTCCTTGGAAGGCAACGTGGACGAGAGGATTATCGACTTCGGGAGGCACAAATGGAGTTGGGACTGTAGAGTCGAACCTTGACTGAGTGACGCTCGTGCACGCGATGAAGATGGGATCTTACGCTTAGGGTGGTTGCTACGTTATTGCGTAAGCAGGCTATGGTTTGAACTCAAAATTACTCAAAAAATGTGCAAAAAAGAAATTACAAAGCGTCCGGCGCCGAAGATCCGGTAGCGGCCCGTGTTTCTCCAACTGTGGGCTTGTCACGCCGGTCACACCACAACCAACAAGACCGCCATGTCTGACGATGATATGAATATTGATGAGGGTACGCCTCACTCGTGTTGCAATCCATTCACAACATTGAGCCTATCTGAACAGTCGCGAATGGAGGAACCCTGCGACGCAAAGGGAGAGGATTCCAAAGGCCAGGTAAGCGGGCGGTCGAGGGGGGTCATCCGTGTGCACCTAACATTCCCCTCAAGGCGGAAACGATGGTGGCGTAACCAATGCAGAGGTCACCTATGACCGGGTGGAATCATCCCATCCAAAAGACTCAGAAACGAGGGCTGCACGTTGTGGGTATCTCTTCTTGATCCGTGAAAAAACTGTCTTCGCTCACATGCTCTTCCATCGCCGTACCCGTGCACAGCCGTGGAAGGATGGATTGTCCTGGTTACAAATGTGCACGAGGAAGCTACGGAGGAAGATATAACCGACAAATTCTCAGATTTTGGAGAAATTAAGAACCTGCACCTCAACCTTGACCGACGCACTGGATATGTCAAGGTATGTACACGGCTGTCGTACCCCGCCCGAGGAGTTTGACGAGTTTCTCCGCAGGGCTATGCATTAGTCGAATACGAAACAATGGCAGAAGCTCAGGCTGCTATTGACGAAGCACCTGGTACCCCGTTGCTGGAACAAGTCATTCAATGTGACTACGCCTTCGTGCGGCCTCCCCCATCGGGTCCGAAGAAAGGAAGACGTGATGGTCGTGGTCGCAGTGCTAGTCCATCTCGTAGACAGAGAGACTGATGTATAGCTATCAGCGTTCTAATCCATCATCTTGCTCGGCGCCACATTTTCTTTAGATCGTCTGTCCTCGTTTCTCAAATCACTTGTTAGAGTGTCCCTTGCAGTGTCAACCTTAATCATACTTTCAGTCAGCTCGAAGGCTCGGAGAATAGTCCCGCTTGATCCAGCGCACGCTGTCGCGCACTAAAGATGGCGCCCGAAAGATATCCGCGAAGTGGCACTGCTCGTTTCACGTACAAACTTTCACCCACTGAAAACCCTGATTCCCCGCAGTTAGCCAGATTCCGTGTCTGAGATTGCATTACACACAAGTCGACCCTCCGAGTCTGCTAAGCACGCGACCGGAGCGCCCTGTGCCCCGAATACCCAAAATGGTCATCGAGGGTCCGTCGTGCCGCTGCATTTCAAATCCTTTCCCACGACTTCCCCCCCCGCCACCAACGCGACCCATTCTTGTTGACCAGCCTTGGACGCGCACAATGCCTCACAAAGATGCAGTGACCTCCGACAGCGAGTCTGAGCGCCAGCACACGGGCTCTGCGCACAAAAAGTATTCCGCGAAAAAGGCGCGACGGTCGTCGTCTGACGTTGCAGACATGTCAGACGTCGAGGAGATGAAGTCAGCAGAGGATCCATCAGAAGGAGCAGCACAGGGAGACGAAGGGGAAGAAGAGGGCGAGGAGTACGAAATTGAGCTAATTCTGGATGCAAAGAAGGGACAGTTCTCTGGTGTAAGTCGTAATGTCTTTCAACGTTGGCCCTGGCAGCTTACACCGCGCAAATGGCATTCCAGGGCAGGATGGGGTACTTCGTCAAATGGAAGAACTATGGCGCGGAACACAATAGCTGGGTAGACGAAGATGATGCAGCGTGAGTGTTCCTTGTTGCTGACGGTGTCTCCTGGCTGACAGCCACAAGGAACGCGCAAGAATTAATCGATGAGTTCTGGAACAAAAGGAGGAAGGACAAGGCTGCAGCGCGTAAGTCGGAGCCTATCAAGTCCAGGCCAAAGAGCGTCACTGCGAAACCCTCAAGGAAATCACTCGCCCAGGAGTCCTCTCCAGAAGTCGTCGAGGCGCCAGCGTCTACCAAGAAGCGTGGCAGGCCAAGGAAATCGGGTGTGGATTCGGACGTTGAAGTACAAGCTGGCAGCGATGAACCAAGGGTGAAGAAAAAGTCACGGAAGAGCGATGGTGCCAACCGCAAGGCAGACAAGCCCGACTCCGAGGACGAAGTTGGGAACATGAACATCCACCTCCATGTCCCATCATGGGAGCACCTGATCGAATCTGTTGACACTGTCGAACGCGACTCCGATGGCGAGCTAATCGTTTACTTTACACTGTGCGCTCCAGATTTCTCGGCGGCATTTGTGGCACACTCACCCCGGATTTACAGCAAAAATGGCAAGGGCCGAAAACGAGAAAATTCCCGTCTCTGTGCCGAAAGATTCCCCCAGAAGGTATGTGTAAAGTGGCTGGGTTTTTGGCCACAAATTACTCATTTCTTTTTATTACAGCTCATAAAATTCTATGAATCTAATCTACGATGGAGGGTCGAGGAAGCAGAGGCTGACAATTGAGGGAAGATCGCCCCTTTTAGCAGCAGATAAGCGATAGAATACTTTTCGCTCACCCTACCTTGGTCTGATTTCGTCTAACACACATCTCCACCGGTTTGTCTACTTACTGCTATGGGCTATATCAGTTGTCGACTTATACAAGAGAGGGTGTGACAGTTTGCACTTAGCAAGGGTAGGTTGGTACCGAGGGAAAGGAGCCATATCTAAACCACAGTAACACCAGCCAAGCATGGCGGTTCAATGCGTCCCCATCGGAAGATTGCACTCAACACGCGTGGCGTGTGAGGGAACAGGGGTTGTAAAAATGACAGCTGTCCGCTCGTTGCTGGAGGCACCAGCTCGTCTCTATTCTACTCTAAAGGTTCCTTTGTCGTCACCCATCTATGACCACTGCAGGACGGGCGTGAAAGTGAAACACGCAAGAATGATAGCCTAAAGTATAGTGGCGGCACTGCACGCTTGGCTGGTTCCTGCACATGGTTCATCCGACACATGACAACCAACGATTGGCCAAGTGTGCCCAGTCCGGTGTGCGTGGTCACTGATGCGATGTCGGGCCATTATATTTTGTATGTCCGGAATGATGGCGCATCATTTCTGATCAAGCTCAAGGCTGGTCATGATCAATTGTCATTAGGAGACGTGCCAGAAGGAGAATCCAGTTGACTCGTCATAAAATTGCAAAGGAATAAAATCAATAATAGTAACTAAGCATAGTGAAATACACTGCCAAATACGCGAGTCAGGACTCAGGACATAGTGTCGTATCATAATTCAGTATGTGTGATAGCAGAACTCCCCGATCGAACCTGCTTCTCTACCTCAACTTCCCTCACAAGACTTGAAACTACTTCTTCTGGATCAACGGCCCCCTTGGCTGTCGACATAGTCTCCTGTTCATCGTGCGGCTGGACTTTTTTTAGTGCTCCCAGAACTTCTTCTTGACTTCGGCCGATGATGACTGGGGGTACAGCTGTGTTTGCCCTTTCCGTGGAGTCGGGCATGGGCAGAATAGAGGCTTCAGGTTCAGTGGCTGACACTTTGTCTTCCTCGTTAGATGCTATGCCGTTGCCATTACCATGATTGAATGCGCGCTCGCCGTCCCGTTTTATCCTTCTAAGTCGCGTCTCAAAGCCGATGACGATATCCCTAATCTCTGACTCAATATCCTCGATAACAGGGAGCACCGGATTTAGCGCGGTGCCACTTGGGTGCGTGCCATTTTGGATTGAGGTCGCCTCATGAGCAAAGTCCTCGCTTGCTGTACGGCGATCAGATACTGGAGTAATGATTAAGTTTCAGTCATGGAGCTGACCTTGTATCAAACCATGATAACGCTGCCAGTCGTTATATGTGACATCATCGAGCCACGCATAATCGAGCCCTAAGTCCACCTGGCCCTTCTCCGCGATATCGCGCACTTTCAGCGTGGCGCTGGCGACCTGAAGAAGTCAATTCAGCGGCGATGGGAGGGGGGTAATGCCACACAAACCTCCCGCAGTTCTAGGTCTCTTAGGGAACTGTACAGCTCAAACACTGCAGATTCGGTGGCAGACAGCCGCTCCGTGAACTTGCCAGCAACCTTTTCGACAACACGATCCCACAAGGCGAACTTCTCTTCTCGCTTTCTGTTCTCGCCCTTGAGATTCTTGAGATAAATTTCCGCACCCTTGATATATTTTTCTGCCTCGGAGGCGAGTTCATCTATCGTGTGTCGCACTTCAGCCGAGGAAGATAGCTCAGCCGCACCTGCCTCGCGCAAAGTGCGCAGACGACTGCGGAGCTCGGCGATGCTTTGTTTCATTTGGGTCTGTAGCTCAGCTTCCCACTTGACATGGCGCAACTCGATATCAGCGCGCTTACGCGCAGTTTCCTCGGCTTTGAGGCGTTGCTGTTCGGCGAGTTCCTCTTCCGATTCTGTGGGTGGTGGAACGAAGATCTGCTGAGAGTTGGTCGAGGCACCAAGGGGTTCGTCAAGGCCGAGCTCCGCATAGAATGCGTCCATGTCAATTTCATTGTTATTGCCGGCCAACGTTGCCCGTGTGTTCTCAATCGCTGGTGTCGATGTATCATCAACGACATGGCCACGCGACAAAGAATCATCGGAAGGACTCGACTCTTTCATAATTGGTTCTATCACAGATGCTTGTGGTTCTGGCGCTCGTTGCGTTTCAGACGGAACTGTGCCCCCGCTGATGGTCTCAACTTCCGGGGATTCCATTTGGGAGGGTAATTCAGCGGTAGAGTCCGTATGCTCTGGAGTGCCTGAGAACGCAGATCCTACCGCAGTTGAAATCACGTAAGGGGTTGGGGTGACGTGTTTGACTGGATTTGCAGATGACTGGGTTACTGAGAGCTTCGAATTCCCTGATGTGGCCTGAGGTATAGCTGACGGCGAGGGTATCACCGTAGAAGTTAGGATATCCTCAGGTAATTCCACAGAAATGGGGGCCGATTCTGGTGACACCACTTCCGTAGATGGCCCCTGTTCCTCCATAGATGACACCGCTTCAGGTGAAAACACTTGAAGAGTAGGAACAGCTTCCTCTACGGCCTGCTTTCCCCTGCTGAGTTCCTTGACTTTATCCCATATTTTCGCCACGTGGGGGTCCACGAAATGCTGCCGCTGGTCCTGAAGGAACAAGGCGACATGTTGCAAAGCAAGACCTGCCCGCTTTACGAGGGGGGCAGTGTAGGGTTTTGCGGCATTGTAGCCCTCGTGGGTCTTGGATGCTGCCAAAAGGATATATAGTCCAGCTTGGCGTTGCCAGCGCTGGAGGTTGTACAGAGCAAACTGGGCACGCGGTGCGAAACTGTGGCAGACCATTTCAACCCGTCGGCGATACGGTGCGAGTGTCGCTCGAGCGGTGTTGACTCGCGGGGCTATGTGTCTACGCCACTGCGGAACTACATGTCTATTCCATTCGGGGACAACGTATTTCTCCCATTGAGGGATGACGTGTTGGTTCCATTGACTTTGGGCACGGGAAATAATTGGGACGGTGACTTCAATGGCACGATGGACATAAGGTCTCGCACGTTGGACGTGAGATACAATAGATGGATGAGAGAAGGCGGCTTGCAGTGGAGGTATGATGTAAGGATCAAGGACGATGCGCTTGTATTCCGACAAGCCACGACATAGGGGCGTTTGCTGATGGGAGTCTTGTGGACAAACAGATAAGGCGTAGATAGTGAACACCAGAAGAAGGATTTTGGTCATGAAGTCAAGAAAGGCTTGGAAATTTGATTTCCGCCGCTTGTTCTAAAAGTTAGTGAGAAAGACTAGTACCTGTCAAGTGAAAACCCTGACCTTTCCAAGTTTCTTAGGCTTGTTTTTCTTTGGTTTCCTTACGGAGTGCTTATCCTGTGCACACAAAAATGAGCTCCTCAATAATTCAAGCAAAAATGGACATGAGAACGAGATGCAAACGATCCTTGGGGAAGATGTACAAAGTGTGAATACTCACGACATCAGGTTCGTGGTCGTCAAAGCCATTAGTGGCCACTGTGGCTGATGCTGCAACATGTGCTCCTCCAGATGCCAGCGGACTAGATGCCACTGGTGCGCTTCCAATATCCTGGATAAGAGATGTGCGTGCTGGACGTGGTGCTCCCTGTGAGGATTGTGATCTTGACACTGGTGGAGATGGCGCCACTGGTGTTCTGCGCGTGACGACCATGGCCACAAATACGAATGTTTAAGTTTCCTTTGTCTGCAGTGAAAATGTCAGTTGTCGGCCAACATAAATTCAGGCCTGCGTTTGCGAAGCGTCGCCACCGGTGTTTGTTTTCGCTGACGCGCCGTGTAGACCTTTGTTTGTCCTGGTTGACGCACACATTATATAATCATTCCCCCTATCACGCGTTCCTCCATGAAGGTCAAGGTGACATACGCGAACAAGCGCAGACGCGCCCATGCCGACGACGCACACCAGTCGTCGCCGTTACAGACGTTGGATCCAGAAAAGGATGGCGTCACCCGCTCTGAAATGGCACAGAGAATGCTTAAGCGGTCTCGCCATGTCGCGCTTGTCGAGCAAAATGAGGATAACGTCGAGAGACCAGTCGTCCAAGAGAGACTGGCAAAAAGAATGAAACGTTCTTACGAACCTGTCGCTGTTGCTCAAGCTGAGCGGGGAATGCTTCCGAGAAGTTCTGAGTTTCAGGCGGACACCCATGAATCTGTAGTTCAGCAGCCACTTCCCCACGAGCAGCTTTCCCTCGTCCAACCTTCTAGCACGCTGTCTCGCACGAGCTCGAGTGCACTCAAAGAAAACGCTCTTGTGTCCCCATTTTCCAGCCGTCCACGAGTTCTTATTCGTGCCTCAAAGAAAAGATCGCCAAAGCGCAGGTTAAGTAAGGAATCGCGCCTTCCCTTGCAAGTAAAATCATGCACTCTCTCAACTATCTTCGAGAAAAAAGGCGACCGACGCCTGTCCCGAAAGGACACCATCTCATCGTTTCGTGGAGCTAGATCTCCTATGGCTGCAATGCATCAGCGCCGTTCATCGAGCCCTTCTACATCGTGTATGCGTTCTCTGGTCATCAAAACACGCATCTTGTCCTCGCCAATGGCCCCCTCACACGCATACAACGATGTACCTGACACCCCTTCATTCTTCAATGGAAACCCGCAATTCCACTCAACCCCTCTCTTCTCTCGCGTAAACAACAACGCCCTTAGCCACCCATTTGATGCCGATAATCTCCCTAGTTTCAGCGGAGAGCCAATGGATGTATGCGATAACGGCACCCACACGCCCAGAGCTGAGGTACCCCGCCATCGTCAAACTATTAGTAACGGCATTCCTCCCTCCGGAGAGCCCACAGTTGGGCCATCTTCTGTCGTAAAGGCCCTTGCCGTGACTGCAAAAATGTCTGACACCAATGAAAGTTCCCGAACCAATCTTTCTCCAGGGTCAAGGGCGGTCCAAGGGTCCCTTACCAGGGACGCCGGAAACCGAGCTTACATAGGGGAGCACATGATTCCATTGCATAGTTCACCATCAATTTCGAGGGGTGACACATCTACTACGAAGATAGCGGCCCTAGCCCCTAGTTCCGCCGCGCAGGATGGACCCTCATCTGCGGGTGACAACGGCCCGCTGACACCTCCCACATCACCTACAAAAAGTGCCACTGGCCCACCACTGGATTTGGTGCAGGTAATGTCAAAGCTTGAGCTTGGTGGTACGTACGAGAAATGAATTTCACCTCCGTTGATACACGTCAGATGACCCGTAATTACATTGACTCTTTGTCTGTGACTCCACTTCCTTTTCCAGAGTTTACTGATCAGGTGGTTCGGTGTTTGCATCCTGCTTACATTCGTTGTACACAGATGGGCGCGCTGGCGCTCGGTTCGACGAGGAGACCCACCGGTCCACCCGGTCCACCTTCCAAACACGCTCTCATTCCCTCAATGAACCTGTCTCGGAGACAATTTGTACCTCCAAAACAACAGTTGCCCCCAAACGCACACGCGCAAGCACCATCCGTGCGTCTGACTTCAACCGCCCACAGTCAAAGTCAATTGTGGGTCCTGTCGCAGGCTCAGCGGCACGTGTGTCGTCGACTGCACTCAGTGTAGCCGGCCCAAGTGGATCTGGTGTAGGCGCGCGTCATACCCGCAAGGACACGGACAGCGGCCCAAGCTCTGCCAAGGGCGCGTTGGCTGCTAAGGTGCGGGCTGCTGTGGTGATCTCCGAATCGGATTCGGAAGACGAGTTGTTGTTGAGGGAACCATGGCTTGAGGACCTGGAATGTCTCGGTTTGTCGGTGCCAAAGAAGTGGAAAGAGGGGGAGGCCGACGTGCTGAATTTGGTTGCTGGAAAGGTATGGCGCGATGAGGAGGAACCAGCTTCGTCTCGCCGTTATTGGATGAGAAGGCGTTAAGCATGAGCTGCACATACCAACTTTTCAAGTGAGTATCATCTTCGCCTTCACTCGTTGCTCAGTGTAACACTCTAGATGTTTTGACCGCGCACCGTTGACTCCCTGGAGGACAGACGAATGACTGTTTATTTTTTTATGAAGCAAGCCCATTGAACTCATAGCCGTAGACTCCTTTCAGCATGCCGCATCGACCATGTTTTCGTCCTCACTTGTAAGTATGATGGAAATGGACCATTTCCCGTTCTCCTGTATCATCCCGCTGTCGTTTCCTGCGCCGCAGGCCTGTATCGGGCTAATTGACAAACCATGTCGCCGGTTACAGTGTTGTACAAAAGTATATGATCAGGATACATGGAACAGGTATATGCCAAACTAGATCAGTACAGTACAAATCAGGAAAACATCTCATCGAACGCATCGAGCGAAATGGTCACAAAACTAATCGCTGCTAAACTTATCGATATGCTCAGTCAGCACCCAGAGTTCTGTCCTCGCACGACTAGCCCGCCATCCCAAACGCTCACGTTCCAACCGTCCCGCACGAGTGCGTTTCGGATGGCGGGCTTGAGAACCCCTACGCCATTCGCAGAGTGCGTACCACGGCCAGTGATGATCCTGAGTGGTCTGGCTGAAGACGAGAACACGGGAGTGTGAAGTGGTCTAACATCGAAAAAGGCCAACAACTTACAGGGAGAACAGCCTTCATTGTCCAGGACTTCACGGACGATCACGACAGCTTCAGAGACACATGTACCGTGCAAGTCGAGCGTGTTTGGGTCGGAGCTTCGACGCCTGGATCATGTGTCAGTCCATAGCAAGCACGGAACCGACGGGGTGACAGGACCGTTTAGCCTCTACCATCCTCCGCGCGTCGTCGAGCCCCTCGCGTCTCGTAACTTGATGCATCTCACGCGCCTAAACACAACAACAGACCACACATTAGCACGCAAACGGAAAGCCAGCGCTTTCCACTGGGAAAACTCACTCTCTCCGCGAGATACTGCGCGACTTCACCACCCCTCGACTTGGCGTTCCCTGCACGCCATGCCTTCGACGCCTCACGCAGGAGCTCAGCCCGCTTCTTCCAACTCTCGGTCATGTGTCTCCTCATATGCCGTCGTGTGGCTGTGAGCTCGCCGACGTCACCCTTACCGCCTTTGCCGAGTCCATTGCCGGCCCCGCGTACTTTGGTGTTCCCGGTGCTGCGAGGTCCATTGTATGCAGGGATGCTCAACGAGAGTGGGTGTGGCCCGTTGTCTGGCGGGGGCTTGCGGGGCGCGACGATCTGCCATTCGAGAGCACCAGCGTTCTGTGATGCCGTCAGGGAATTTGGTTTACGTTTTGTTGGGGACTGGGGAGACGGTGGACTGTCTCGAGGCGGTAGCAAACCTGCTCCGTTCGTCGTACGAACTGGGGATTTGGGGGTTGGAGAGGTCGGGGAAGAAAGTAATGAAGACGTGGAAGTCGGGGAGACGGCGGACTGCGGAAGGTGGTATGCTCCCATTGCCAAACTACCTTGTTGGAGATCGAGCTCAAGTTCAAGAAGGAACTGTACGATATCGATGGCGCGGTCCCCGCATTCCTGTGTTGCTGTGAGTGCAAGCTGAGCATCAGAGAAAACGGTGGAACGCCGTTCGGGGTTTAGAGTAGCATAAGCCGGGGAATCACGGACGACGTCAAGTAGCGTGAAAAGAGCAGACTCGGAAGTGAGGGGGGATTTGGGGCTTCGTGGACTTTTTTTTTCCACAATGTCGGAGAGAGCTGCACGGACAGCCTGGGCAGGCGACGAGTAACTCGGAGAGTGGAAGTAGGGCTGGAAAAAGTTAGGTTGGTGAGGGGGAAGTAGAGTCGCTAGGTGTTCAGATAGCGAGGAGATCTGCGACCATATATCTCGTTGAGATTTTGAAAATGGCTCAGCAGTTTGTATTGGTATGTGGTGTCTTTGGCGTATGTCAACAACAGTGATAGTTTTTCCTCGTGCATTCTTCTTTTTCGGAGACTTCTTGCTTGGTGAAGGTAATTGGGCCTTTTTCTTGGCCCCTACGAGGTGCCAAATTCCTTCGTCCTCAGGGTCATGGGCCTGGTCGTCATCTAAGCCGTCCAAGCCACGCTCTTCCAATTCGCGCAAATATTCGTTGGTCAGTAAATTCTCCACCACAGATTCCATGTCAACATCGATTCCATCCCCCGAGTCTGCATCGCTCAGGGCGCGCCTAAGTTTGGAAGGAGGAATATGAGGTAAAGCTGCTTGCAAAAAGCCTAGGGGAGAGGTGAATGACTGGTTGGAGAGAACAGAAGAGTCGGAGGTCGAACTCTCTGTTGTTTCTGCGTAATAGTCTGTGAAACTGCACCAATCGTCGGTGGTGTGGTACTGGAAGGAGATGTGAGCAGAATTAAGCTCATCGCAGAGCTCTCTTTCGTACTGTTCGGTGGCATCCTTTGCTAGCTCTTGCAGGGTAGCTCGGAGAGTTGCCACCTGGTCTGAAGGGGGTACATATGCACTGCCTTCCACCTCGGCGACGAGCGCCGCTAAGAGGGAGGTGTCCAATGGCGGACAGAATTCCGCCTGACCCGCCAGTGAGTATATCGACAGTACAGGAATCGCCCTCGCACCTTCAAATCGTCGTATAGCGAGTTCATTGTCTGTAACAGAGCTGGTATTCAAAGTCCCTCGAGCGTGTACACTGTATATGCCTCGCCGCCAAGTCGAGGTCCATCAGCGTGTACGATCATGTGATGTGGCGGTGCACTGACCTCACTGCCCCTTCTACTACTGTACTACCTTGTCCTTCGCTTGTGTGTATTGTCTTCCTAGCAATCGAAGCCGTCGACCGTGTCAAAGTAGTCTCGCTTACGAAGATTCAAATAGTGGGCCGACAGCCATGCTTTTCTATCTCTCCCTCCTCACAGCCCTTGCATTACTGGTAATGCGTAAGCTAATCACTGCGGATATCTTCATGTCACTCATATCTGCGATCCAGTCGGGTACCGCTATCATGCCATCATACTTCCCCACGTCTCCGCCAAGGTCAGGTCCATCTTCCCCGGCCTGAACCACTACACTCCCTTGTCGACCTTCTCGAGTCAAGCAGACGCAGGTCTGTCTTCGACCCTGTTCGACATTGAGGCGAACGTAAGAGATGGTGATTCACGAGCCGGCCTCGACGAACGCGGTACCCAGGAAGTGTTGGAAATCATGCGGAGAGAGCGGGTCGAGTGCGTTATCATTTTGCAGATGGAGGCTGCGACTGATGTACTCATGGGCGTCTACAGCTTCGACCAGGCCAGGTTGATTCGTCATAATCAGATCCTTGCTCGGAATGGCATCGATCCTTCTGGTGTGTCTCTTTCGAGATTGAAATTCGGGTTATCTGACCTCTTTCGGTCCTTAGGTATGCCGATGGACTCCAAGGCTGTTACGAGGTTATAGTCGTTGTCTCGTGTCACCCTTTCATTTTACCCTCGCATATTTAGTCATCGATCCACATTCATTCGCCTTCTCAACCTAGTTTTTTTCATCACATATTGTTACACAATACTGTGGACTCTATTCCTTTATACATGCATTGATATCTATACACTTGTTGTGCAGTGTGCACTGCCTTGACAGGGGAGTGATTTCCTTTTGCGTAAATCTTCAAAGTCGTGCAAACAACCTTGTCAACGACAGTATGGAGCCATCCAAATGGCGTTTTTCTGAGGACGAGGATGAGACATACTCTGAAGTTTGTAGCATCTCATCCAGTAATTTAGGTTCAAACTAACCTATGCCAGCGCAAGCAACCCCGCGCGAAGCGTCGCAAGGGAAATACCGGAAAACCAGTTGCAGCTAGCCACCGCATCACTCGTGCAACAGCCTCTTTATCTGATTTACTAGATGCCTTTCAGTTTGGAATACAGCCAGGACCGTCATATGATGACACCGATCAAAAGGACAGCCGTTTCTTTGAGTCTGTGATCGAGGACCTTCTTCCTGAGTTTGCACAGTCCCGCTATAATACCTGGGTTCAAACGTGCGGTACAGGAGAATCTGTATGTATAACATTTTATGCTTCTGATAACGAACTCCTGAGCGTCTGTAGGGTGAAGTTATTCGTCCGTTGTCACGCTACGAAACGACTGCGATGTTGGGCTATGTAATGGAGAGGAACAAGGAAACACCTTCTGTCGTCAACGATATCATACTGCGAAAGCTAGAGCTTCTACGTGTACGTACC
>Ga0307516_10000419_pt1 | contig 55599 bp, 53 predicted proteins | sample 19_EM_MG_FD_203310 | JGI IMG/M metagenome (GOLD analysis project Ga0307516, IMG submission 203310) | Populus trichocarpa ectomycorrhiza microbial communities from riparian zone in the Pacific Northwest, United States - 19_EM | ecosystem: Host-associated > Plants > Roots > Unclassified | place...
CGATGCCCAGCTTGGCGCTGGACGAATCGAGAATCCGGATCACGATCTTCTCGCCGAACAATGTTGGCAGTGTGCTGACCCGGAAGTCGATCGACTTGTTGCCGAAGCGCAGCTTCATGCGGCCGTCCTGCGGCACGCGCTTTTCGGAGATGTCCAGCCGCGAAATCACCTTGATCCGCGAGGCCAGCTTGTCCTTGATTGCGATCGGGGGCTGGGTGATTTCGCGCAATTCGCCGTCGACGCGGAAACGCACCCTGTAGTTGAACTCGTAAGGTTCAAAGTGCAAGTCGGACGCACGCATGTTGATTGCGTCGACCAGCATCTTCTGCAGGAAGCGCACGACAGGCGCATCCTCGACCTCGGTGGTCACGTCGGCTGCGGCGGCCGGCGCCGTATCTTCTTCCGTGACGTCGAAGTCGAAATCGGCGCTGGCAATGGCTTCCAGGGCCTGGGACGCCGGCGCTGCCTGAGAGTCAATCTGCCGGCTGAGCTTGTCGTACTCGACCAGCACCCACTCGGGCGCCAATTGCGTCGCAAACTTGATGCGCTCGCTGGCTTCCTGGTCGGTTGGGTCGGCGCAGGCCAGGAACAGGCGGCTGCCACGCTTGCTCAGCGGCAGCACCTTGTACTGCGTGATCAGCTTCGCATCGAGGATGGTGCGCGGCAGGCGCTGCGAGTCAACCGCATCCAGGTCTAGCAATGGCACCGCCAGTGCCACCGACAAGCTGTGCGCCAGGGCCGAGGGCGTCATGTCACCTGCATCCAACAAAGCGGTGATGAAGCTGACGCGCTTCTCACGCGCCGACGCGGTGAGTTCTTCGGCCCGTTGGACTTTCAGTTTTCCGCCATGGACCAGCACGCGTGCGACGCCAGACAACGCGGAAGAAGGGGCTTCGAGCAGGGTATCCACAAACACGCACCGTCAGGGCGCAGAAAGACCATGATCGACCATCATCGCCGAACCAACAGGGCCTGTAAATCGTGGGGATCGCGCGTCGGGCTCTCCCATGAACACCTGGTCACGCTTCGTGTCCCTGGCGAGACAATCGATGGAACCCAAGGCGGGCCGCGGCGTGATGGATGGGAAAAGAAGATCCTGGTCGGGGTGAGAGGATTCGAACCTCCGGCCTCTACGTCCCGAACGTAGCGCTCTACCAGGCTAAGCTACACCCCGATGTCTCTTCGTCGTGTTGTGTTTTTTTGCGCTACGAGGAGCGCTCAACCGACCGAGCAGAGAATTCTAACAGAGCTTCTCGAGCTCTCGATGGAGCGAGTACGAAAAGTCGTTCGCAGGCTCGTTGCGCCTCTGTGCGTGCCGCGTCGCGTGTGGCTTGCAAGGCCCCGGTGCGGCGAACAATCGCCACGATTTCGGGCAAGCGCTCGACCTCGCCGTGCTCGATCGCGTGGCGAATCAAGGCTCGCTCCTCCGGGGTGCCACGTTCCATGGCCACCAGCAGCGGCAAGGTTGGTTTGCCTTCGCGCAGATCGTCGCCCACGTTCTTGCCCAAGGCGTGCGTGTCGCCCTCGTAGTCCAGCAGGTCGTCGACCAGCTGGAACGCCGTGCCGAGGGCGCGCCCGTAGTCGGCGCAAGCTTCTTCGATTTCGGGCGGCGCGTTGGCGATGACGGCGCCCAGGCGCGCGCTGGCCTCGAACAGTTTGGCCGTCTTGTAGCGGATCACGCGCAGATAGTCGGCCACGGCCAGATCCGGGTCGTGCATGTTCATCAGCTGCAGGACTTCGCCCTCGGCGATGACGTTGGTGGCGTCGGCCAGCACGTCCAGCACCCGCATGCGGTTCAGCGACACCATCATCTGGAAAGCGCGCGAATAGAGGAAGTCACCAACCAGGACACTGGCCGCATTGCCGAACAAAGCATTGGCGGTGGCTCGGCCGCGCCGCAGCGACGACTCATCGACCACGTCATCATGCAGCAGCGTGGCGGTGTGGATGAACTCGACAATCGCCGCAGCCTCATAAGGTTCCGGCCCTTGATGCCCCAGGGCCTCGGCGAACAGCAGCACCAGGCGTGGCCGCATTCGCTTGCCGCCAGCGCCGATGATGTAGTGGGAAATTTGCTCGATGAGCGCGACATCAGACGCCAGCCGAGTGCGGATGACCTCGTCGACCTGGGCCATGCCTTCGGCAATGAAGTCCAACGGCGGAGCGGTCGGCAAGGAAGTGTCCGTGGCAGGCATGAAAAAAACGCAGTCTGCAGTCGGCAAAAGTCGCAGATTATAGGAAAGGCCGCGCCGCTGCCCGGCCCGGGGCCTCTTGCCCTTGCCGTGGCCTCTCAGGGTTTGCTATAATTTTTGGCTTCGCGCGGGATGGTCCGTGCGGGCGCGTTCGCCTTTTGGGGCGGGCGCGAGGGCTTTTTGCAGTCTCCCTGCAAAAATTTCAAAGGGCACATATGTACGCGGTCATAAAAACCGGTGGCAAGCAATACAAAGTTGCAGCCGGCGAAAAGATCAAGGTAGAACAGATTGCTGCGGACGTTGGCCAGGAAATCGTGATTGATCAAGTGTTGGCCGTCGGCGACGGCGCGGCACTGACGGTTGGGACCCCCCTGGTGAGCGGCGCGAGCGTGAAGGCCACTGTCGTGGCGCATGGTCGGCACGACAAGGTGCGCATCTTCAAGATGCGTCGCCGTAAGCACTACCAGAAGCACGGCGGTCACCGCCAGCACTACACCGAGCTGGAAATCAGCGCGGTCAACGGCTGACAAGCCGAAGCAGGAGTTCTGAACCATGGCACAGAAAAAAGGCGGCGGTTCCACCCGGAACGGCCGTGACTCCCAGCCCAAGATGCTCGGCGTGAAGGTGTTCGGCGGCCAGGTCATCCCGGCCGGCTCGATCATCGTGCGCCAGCGCGGCACCAAGTTCCACGCCGGCAGCAATGTGGCGATGGGCCGTGACCACACGCTGTTTGCGCTCGTCGACGGCACCGTGTCGTTCAAGGTCAAGGGCGAGTTGAATCGCCACACCGTCAACGTCACGCCGGTGTAAACCGACGTCGCGTGCGACGACGAAGCCCCGGCTTGCCGGGGCTTTTTCACTTCTGGACGCGCTGCCGCGAAGGCGCCTGTTCGCTACCATCTGCCCATCATGAAGTTCGTTGACGAAGCCACCATCGACATCGCCGCCGGCAACGGTGGGGCCGGCTGCGCGAGCTTTCGGCGCGAAAAATTCATTCCTTTCGGCGGCCCGGACGGCGGGGACGGTGGGCGTGGAGGCAGCGTCTGGGCAGTGGCCGACCGCAACCTGAACACGCTGATCGACTACCGCTATGCCCGTCGCCACGAGGCCAAGAACGGCGAAGCGGGCCGTGGCTCGGATTGTTTCGGTGCTGCGGCCGACGACGTCACATTGCGCATGCCGGTCGGCACGATCATCACCGACATCGAGACCGGCCGCGTGATGGCCGAGCTGATCGAGCCCGACGTGCCAGTGCTGCTGGCCAAGGGCGGCGACGGCGGCTTTGGCAACCTGCACTACAAGACCAGCACCAACCGCGCGCCGCGCCAGAAGACCCCCGGCTGGCCCGGCGAGGCTTTCAAGGTCAGGCTGGAGCTGCGCGTGCTGGCGGACGTGGGGCTGCTGGGCATGCCCAATGCCGGCAAGTCGACCCTGATCGCCTCGGTGTCGAACGCGCGGCCAAAGATTGCCGACTACCCGTTCACCACGCTGCACCCTAACCTCGGCGTGGTGCGTGTCGGGCCTGAAAAGAGCTTCGTCGTGGCCGACATCCCCGGCCTGATCGAAGGTGCCTCCGAAGGCGCGGGCCTGGGCCACCTCTTCCTGCGGCACCTGCAGCGCACCCGCCTGCTGCTGCATGTCGTCGACATGGCTCCGTTCGATGAATCTGTCGACCCGGTTGCACAGGCGAAGGCGATCGTCGAAGAGCTGCGCAAGTATGACGAGGCGTCGGCAATAGCGCCTGAGCTTTCTGACGCCGAGCGGGCCGACCTGGGCGGCAACCGACGTCTGCCTCGGCCGGGCGCCTCGCTGCTCGACAAGCCGCGCTGGCTGGTACTCAACAAGCTCGACATGGTGCCGGCCGAAGAGCGGGCCAAGCGCGTCAAGGACTTCGTCAAGCGCTTCAAATGGAAAGGCCCGGTCTTCGAGATCTCGGCCCTGGCCCGTGAAGGTCTGCAGCCCTTGATCCACGCCATCTGGGAGCATGTGGCGGCCGAGCAGAGCAAGCCGCCGCCCGAGCCGGATCCGCGTTTCGACAGCGGGAGCGCGGAGGAGCCGGCATGACGGCAGCGAGCGCCCTGAAGTCGGCGCGCCGCATCGTCGTCAAGGTTGGCTCCAGCCTTGTCACCAACGAGGGTCGGGGTGTCGATGCCGATGCGATCGACAACTGGTGCCGCCAGTTGGCTGCGTTGGCTGCGCAAGGCCGCGAGGTGGTGATGGTCTCGTCGGGCGCGATCGCCGAAGGCATGAAGCGCCTGGGCTGGACGACGCGGCCGAAAGAGCTGCCCGAGCTGCAGGCGGCGGCCGCGGTCGGGCAGATGGGGCTGGCTCAGATGTACGAGCGCAAGCTCTCGGCCCATGGCATGGGCAGCGCGCAGGTGCTGCTGACGCATGCCGACCTGGCCGACCGCGAGCGTTATCTCAATGCCCGCTCGACGCTGCTGACGCTCCTGGGGTTGAAAGTCATCCCGGTCATCAACGAGAACGACACCGTCGTCAACGACGAAATCAAGTTCGGCGACAACGACACGCTGGGTGCGCTGGTGGCGAACCTGGTCGAGGCCGACGCGTTGGTGATCCTGACCGACCAGCGGGGGCTGTATTCGGCCGATCCGCGCAAGGACGCCACGGCGCGCTTCATCGACGAAGCTGCTGCGGGCGATCCGGCGCTGGAGGCGATGGCCGGCGGCGCCGGCTCCAGCATCGGCCGCGGCGGCATGATCACCAAGGTGCTGGCGGCCAAGCGCGCAGCCGGCAGTGGTGCCAGCACGGTGATCGCCTGGGGCCGCGAGCCGGATGTGCTGCTGCGCCTTGCTGCCGGCGAGTCGATCGGCACGGCCTTGCTGGCCGGCACCCCCAAGCTGGCGGCGCGCAAGCAATGGATGGCTGATCACCTGCAGCTGCGTGGCGCGGTGCGGGTCGATGACGGTGCAGTGATCAAGCTGCGCGATGAAGGCAAGAGCCTGCTGCCGATCGGCGTGCTCGAAGTCGAAGGCGACTTTCACCGGGGCGACGTGATCGCCGTCCGCTCGGCCGCTGGGGCTGAAGTGGCCCGCGGCTTGGCCAACTACGCCAGCGGCGAAGCGAGGCTGATCGCCCGCAAGCCCTCGTCACAGATCGAAGGTTTGCTTGGCTACGCCAGCGAACCCGAACTCATCCACCGGGACAATCTCGTGCTCGCTTGAGCGAGCGCGAGATTGCGTCGCAGGCTAACGTCCTCCGTGGCGGACGTTAAGGCCCGCAAGGGCCGGCCGTAGCCACAATCCAACGAGACCGCTCCACCTGAGTGGCCACGAAATTGCGCCGCTGGCTCATGCCCGCGCAGGAGCCAAGCGCTTGCGGTTGGCCAAGGCCACGCCTTGGTGTCGTCGACCATTCAATGCGGTCCGTTGGTCCCGTTGTGCCCCTCACCCGGTGGCTCCACCGGGCTTTCGCCAGGCAGGGTCTCGTCGACCATCTCACTGCGTCGCCGGTCGTCGCGCGCATGCGGGCGCATGCCGCTGCGCAGGTAGCGGTTGTGGTGGTTGACCTTGGGCAGAAAGCGCGCCAATTCGGTCAGCGCCATCTGGTAAACCCCGCGCTTGAATTCGATCACCACATCCAGCGGAACCCAGTATTCATTCCAACGCCAAGCGTCGAATTCCGGGTGATCGGTGGCGCGCAGATTCATGTCGGTGTCGCGCCCCATCAGTCGCAAGAGAAACCAGATCTGCTTTTGACCTTTGTAGTGCCCTCGCGCATCCTTGCGGATGAAGTGATCCGGGACTTCGTAGCGAAGCCAGTCACGGGTGCGTGCCAAAATCTGCACATGCTCGGGCAACAGGCCCACTTCTTCGTGCAGCTCGCGAAACATCGCCTGCTCAGGCGATTCGCCGTACTTGATGCCCCCTTGCGGGAACTGCCAGGAATGGGTGCGCAAACGCTTGCCCCAAAACACCTGGTTGCGGGCGTTGAGCAGGATGATGCCGACGTTAGGCCTGTAGCCCTCCCGGTCGAGCATAATCAAACCCCAAATTTTGAACTGAAATCAATATAGCACCGGCGGCTCACAGGGCACAGGCCCTCGCTTTCCCGAAGCGCGCGCCGCGGTCGATTTCGCTCCTGACAAGCCGCCCATGAAAGCCAGCCAGTTCTTCATCTCCACGCTCAAGGAAGCGCCCGCCGATGCCGAGGTGGTGAGCCACCAGTTGATGATGCGCGCCGGGATGATCAAGCGCCTGGGCGCCGGCATCTACAACTACATGCCGATGGGTCTGCGGGTCATCCGCAAGGTCGAGGCCATCATCCGTGAAGAGATGAATCGCGCCGGCGCCGTGGAGCTGCTGATGCCGGTCGTGCAGCCGGCCGAGCTGTGGCAGGAGACGGGTCGCTTCCAGGCCTACGGCCCCGAGCTGATGCGCGTGAAGGACCGGCATGACCGCGACTTCATCATCCAGCCCACGAGCGAAGAGGTCATCACCGACATCGCGCGCCAGGAGCTGCGCAGCTACAAGCAGCTGCCGAAAAATTTCTATCACATCCAGACCAAGTTTCGCGACGAGCGCCGGCCGCGCTTCGGCGTGATGCGGGGCCGCGAGTTCACGATGAAGGACGCCTACTCCTTCGACCGTGACAAGGCCTCGGCGCTGAAGAGCTACGAGACAATGTACAAGGCCTATTGCTCGATCTTCGATCGCTTCGGCCTCCAGTACCGCGCCGTGGCGGCCGACACCGGCGCGATCGGCGGCGACGCGTCCCATGAATTCCAGGTCATCGCCGACACCGGCGAAGACGCACTGGTCTACTGCCCGACCAGCGACTACGCGGCCAACATCGAGTTGGCCGAAGCGCTTGCCTTGTCGGCAGAACGTGGTGCTGCAACGCAGGCAATGACCAAGACGCCGACGCCAGGCAAGAGCACCTGCGCCGACGTGGCCCAGCTGCTGGGCCTACCGCTCGCGCAAACCGTCAAGTCGCTGGTGCTGGCCACCGACGAGTTGAGCGACAAGGGCGACATCGTCAAGACGACGGTGTGGCTGCTGCTGGTGCGCGGCGACCATGACCTCAACGAAATCAAGGCCGGCAAGGTGCCGGGCCTGAAGGGCGGCTACCGCTTTGCGACCGTTGCCGAGATCGAGGACCACTTCGGCTGCAAGCCAGGCTACCTTGGCCCGATCGGGCTGAAGAAGCCGGTCAAGGTCATCGCCGACCGCACGGTCGCGAACATGGCTGACTTCATTTGCGGCGCCAACGAAGCCGACTTCCACCTCACCGGTGTCAACTGGGGCCGCGACCTGCCCGAGCCCGATCTGGTGGCTGACATCCGCAACGTCGTCGCCGGTGATCCGTCGCCGGATGGCAAGGGCACGTTGGCGATCCAGCGCGGCATCGAGGTCGGCCATGTGTTCTACCTCGGCACCAAGTACTCGGGTGCGATGAGCGCCAACTACCTGGACGAGACCGGCAAGCCGCAGCCCATGGAAATGGGCTGCTATGGCATCGGTGTCACCCGCATCCTCGGCGCTGCGATCGAGCAGAACCACGACGAGCGCGGCATCATCTGGCCGGCCTCGATCTCGCCCTTTGCAACCGTGATCTGCCCGATCGGCTACGACCGTTCGGCCGAGGTCAAGGCCGCGGCCGACAAGCTGCACGACGAACTGAGTGCCGCCGGCATCGACGTGCTGCTGGACGACCGCGGCGAACGCCCCGGAGCGATGTTTGCAGATTGGGAGCTGGTCGGCGTGCCGCTGCGCGTGGTCATCTCCGACCGCGGCCTGAAAGAAGGCCTGCTCGAAGTGCAAGGCCGGCTTGACGCTGAGGCCAGCAAGATCGCGGTGGCCGATGTGGGCGCTACCGTGAAGGCGCGCTTGGCACTTTGATGGGCGCCGACCCCAGTCATTTGGGGCGACGCGCCTGCCTGCGTGCGGCTGCGGCCGCTGCGCTGCTCGGCCCCACCGGGTGGCGCGATGCACTCGCCGGCACCCAAGCTGAAGAGCCTCTGGCCGATGCGGTACGCACTGCGTTGTCGGCGTCGATCGCCAACAGCGCGCCGCCCAGGCCCAGCTTCGCTCGCATCGAAGACCGGCTGGTTTATCTGCGCTGGCTGGGTGCGATGAGCGACAAGCTCAAGCCCCGCAAGGCCGAGCAGCAGACGCGCATCGAGTTTCTCGAGACGCTGTGGTACGAGAGCAAGCGCGCCAGCCTGCAGCCTGAGCTGGTGCTGGGGCTGGTGCAGGTCGAGAGCGGTTTTCGCAAGTACGCGATCAGCATTGCCGGTGCGCGCGGCTACATGCAGGTGATGCCGTTCTGGGCCAAGCTGATCGGCGACGGCGACCCCGCGCGCCTATTCCACATGCAGACCAACCTGCGTTTCGGCTGCGTGATCCTGCGCCACTACCTCGAGCGTGAGCAGGGGGACCTGTTCATGGCGCTGGGGCGCTACAACGGCAGCCGCGGCCGGCCCGAGTACCCCAATGCCGTGCTGGGCGCCCGCAAGCAGTGGATGGTGACCGAGCAGCCGGCGGCGCCGGCTTCCGCGTCAAAGGCCTGACCAGCGCTGCGGCGCGGCGTTGCCCACGCCCATCAGCTCGATCACCCGCTCGACCGTGTCGGCGACCAGTTCGTCGATCGTCTGCGGCCGGTGATAGAACGCTGGCAGCGGCGGGAAGACGACGGCGCCCATTTCGGTCACCGCCGTCATGTTGCGCAGGTGCGCGAGGTTGAACGGCGTTTCGCGCACCATCAGCACCAGGCGGCGGCGCTCTTTCAAGGTGACGTCCGCGGCGCGCGTCAGCAGGTTGTCGCCAAAGCCATGCGCGATGGCCGCCAGTGACTTCATCGAACAAGGTGCGACGACCATCGCATCCACGCGGTGGCTGCCGCTGGCAATGCAGGCCCCGATGTCGCCGGCAGCGTGCGCTTCACTGGCCAGCGCTTCCAGCTTGGCGCGATCCAGCCCCAGTTCATGGTGAACGTTCAGCACGCCTGCGGGTGTGGCCACCAGGTGCGTGTAAGCGCCGAGCGCGCGCAGGCGCTCCAGCAGCTTCACGCCATACAACGCCCCGGACGCCCCTGTGATGCCGACAACGATGCGCGGGGCGGCGTCCGGTGGCATATCAGGCAGCCAAAACCTGCTGCAATTCGCCTGCCTGGTACATCTCCATCATGATGTCCGAGCCGCCGACGAACTCGCCGTTGATATAGAGCTGCGGGATCGTCGGCCAGTTGGCGTAGTCCTTGATGCCTTGCCGGATGTCTTCGTCTTCCAGCACGTTGACTGTCGTGATGTCGTTGACGCCGCAAGCCTTCAGCACCTGTACCGCGCGGCCCGAGAAACCGCACATCGGGAATTGCGCCGTGCCCTTCATGAACAGGACGACCTTGTGGCCTTTGACGATTTGGTCGATGCGTTGTTGAACGTCGCTCATGAACACTCTCTGTGGGGGTGGATGCGGGCTCGCCGGCCCGATACGGCTTTATAAAACAAAGCCGCCGCGCAGGTGCGCGGCGGCCGCATGTCCTGATTGTCGGGGCTGGAAGGTGCCGAGGCTAGAAGGCGTAGGACATGTTGACCTGCAGCATGGGCGAAATCTGCATCGCCCGCAGCACATCGTCAAAACCCTCCGCGCCCGAGAACGCGCGGCCAAACCGCACGGCCTGTCCCGGTTTTTGAGCGGCCAGGCCCAGATCGGCCGACACCCCGACCCCGGCGCGCGCCCACCAGGCGCTGTAGCCCAGCCCCAGGTACGGCATGGCTGGATTCGCCTCCGGCTCGGTCAGGCTTGGGTTGCTGCCGTTGTTGCGCCACAGCATCTCGCCGTGGGCTGCGCCCGTGGGCGCAGCCAAGGCCAAGGCCCTCGGCCCAAGCAGCAGCGCGCCAGTGGCGCGCAAGCCGCCGCCATCGCCCAGCCGGCCCCAACCAAGGTAGCGGTCACTGGCCAACAGCGCAGTGCCGATCGGTGCCGAGGTGGCCCAATTGCCCAGTACCGGCAGGCTGGGGGCCGACATGGCCAGGCGGGTCTGCCAGGGCGACCAGTCTTCACTGCTGTCGGGGCTGATTTTCAGACCGTCGCCCACCACCGGCGAAGCAGCCAAGACAGGACCGGCCAAGGCAAGACTGAGCGAAATCGCAACGAGGTAGCGCACGGTGAACCTCCTGCCTGACAGCCCGGCAAACACTGCCGTTAGAAACCATGCTACTCCGGCCGAACTTTTCGTGGGCGTGAAATGCTGGCGTCTCATCCCTCTGTTTCGGGGCATTACAAAACCGTGCCAAACGAGGATGATGGGCAGTTGACCCGGTCCCGCTCAGCCCGGCCAGCGGCCCCCGGTACAACGCGGCTGGCCGGCCAAATCTTGGTGCGTCGCCACGGCCTGGAAGCCAGCCGTTTGTAGCAAAGCAGCCACAGCTTTGGCTTGGTCCCAGCCATGCTCCAGCAGCAGCCAGCCGCCCGGCCGCAGGTGTGCCGGTGCACCGATGACGATGGCGCGGATCGCATCCAGCCCGTCACCGCCGGGTGTCAGCGCCAAGGTGGGCTCGTGGCGCAGCGCGGGCAGGTGCGGGTCTTCGCCGGCGATGTAGGGCGGGTTGCTCAGCACCAGGTCGAAGCGCCGGCCGCCAGGGAGAGCCTGCCACCAGGATCCGGCATGGAAATCGACCACCAGGCCCAGCCGTGTCGCGTTGGCCTTGGCGACCGCCAACGCCGCGTCGCTCAGGTCCACCGCGCTGACCTGGGCAGCCGGGTGGCGGTGCTTGACTGCCAGCGCGATCGCGCCGCTGCCCGTGCCCAGGTCTACGACCTCAGGCGACGGACGGCTCGCCAGCTCGCCGACCAGCAAGGCCAGCGCCCAGTCGACCAGCGTTTCAGTGTCCGGCCGTGGCACCAGCACCGCGGGGCTCACCTGCAGCGTCAGACCATGGAACTCGCGCTCGCCGACCAGGTAGGCCAGCGGTTCGCCGGCGGCGCGGCGATCACACAGTGCGGCGAAGGCGGTTGCGGTGTCCGGCGGCAAGGTGTCGGCGTCGTGGGCGATCAGCCAGGCTCGTGGCTGGCCCAGCAAGTGGCCCAGAAGCAGCTGCGCGTCCAGCCGATCCAGGCCCTGGGTTTGGGCATTCAACAGGGCTTGCGCCAGCGTCAGGCTCATGCCACGCCGCCGCTTTCCAGCGCGGCCAACTGCTGCTGCGCCTGCTCGGCCTGCAGTGCTGCGACCACGTCGCCCAGGTCGCCGTCCATGATCGCGCCGAGCTTGTACAGCGTCAGGTTGATGCGGTGGTCGGTCAGTCGGCCCTGCGGGAAGTTGTAGGTGCGGATGCGGTCGGAGCGGTCGCCCGAGCCGACCAGCGCCTTGCGGGTGGCGGCTTCCTTGGCTTCGCGGGCGCTGCGCTCGCGGTCTTGCAGGCGCGCCTGCAGCACCGCCAGCGCCTTGGCCTTGTTGCGGTGCTGCGAGCGGTCGTCCTGGCATTCAGCCACGAGCCCGGTCGGGATGTGGGTGACGCGGATGGCGCTATCGGTCTTGTTGATGTGCTGGCCGCCGGCGCCGCTGGCGCGGAAGGTGTCGATGCGCAGGTCGGCGGGGTTCAGCGTCACCTCGGCCGCCTCGTCCGGCTCGGGCATCACCGCCACGGTGCAGGCGCTGGTGTGGATGCGCCCTTGCGCCTCGGTCTCGGGCACCCGCTGCACCCGGTGGCCGCCGGACTCGAACTTCATCTTCTCGTAGACCTTGTCGCCCTCGAAGCGGAAGACGATTTCCTTGTAGCCGCCGAGGTCCGACGCGTTCTCGCTCATCACCTCGCTGCGCCAGCCCTGGCCTTCGGCGTAGCGCAGGTACATGCGGGCCAGGTCGGCGGCGAACAGCGCAGACTCCTCGCCACCGGTGCCAGCGCGGATTTCAATGAAGGCGTTGCGGTGGTCGTCCGGGTCGCGCGGCAGCAGCGCGGCTTGCAGCGAGGCCAGCAACTGCGCCAGCTCGGTTTCGGCACCGGCGATTTCCTCACGCGCCATCTCGGCCATGTCCGGGTCGGCCAGCAGCTCGCGCGCGGCGGCGAGGTCGCTTTCGCGCTGCTCGTAGCGGCGGAAAAGGTCGACGACTTCTGAGGCTTCGGCCTGCTCGCGCGCCAGCGTGCGGTAGCGGCCCATGTCCGAGGTGACCTGCGGGTCGGCCAGATTGGCGTCCAGCTCGGTCAGGCGCATTTGCAGGCGTTGCAATTGCAGGCGCAACGAATCTTTCATGGTCTTCGGCGCCGGCGCGTGCCGGCAGGCATTCAAGGGGACAAGGGCGGCCGCAGGATGCGGGCGCAGCAGCGGCAGGGTGGTGCCGCGTCGCTACAGCTTGTCGCCAGGGCCGGGCTCGTCGGCAGCCAGGTTGCGCGTGGCCTGGCGCAGGAACAGGCGCGATACCCATTCGGCGGTTGCGTGGCGGGTCTCGCCTTCGCTGGCGCGCAACTCGGCCAACGCGCCGTGCAGCATCTTCTGGGTCAGGGCGCGCGACATCGCTTCGAGCACGCTGTCGACGTCGTCGCCGCGGGCCAGTAGCTTGCGGGCGCGACCGAGTTCTGCGGCCCGCCAGTCGTCAGCCTGCTGGTTCAGCGCCTGGATCAGCGGCACGCTGGCGCGCTGGTCCAGCCAGTGCGAAAAGCTCTGCACACCCGCGTCGATGATGGCCTCGGCCTGAGCGACCGCGGCCTGGCGCTTCTCGCCGGCGGTCTGCACCACCTCGGTCAGGTCATCGACGGTGTAGAGGTACACGTCCGACAGCCGGGCTACCTCGGGTTCGATGTCACGCGGCACCGCCAAGTCGACCATGAACATCGGCCGCCGGCGACGCGCCTTCAACGCCCGCTCGACCGCTCCCAGCCCAATGATCGGCAGCGTGCTGGCGGTGCACGAGATGACCGCGTCGAACTCGTGCAGCCGCGCCGGCAGGTCGGCCAGGCGAATGGCCTGAGCGCCGAAGCGGCTGGCCAGCTTCTCGCCGCGCTCCAGCGTGCGGTTGGCCAGCGCCATCTGCTTCGGTTCGCGAGCCGCGAAGTGGGTGGCGACCAGCTCGATCATCTCGCCGGCGCCGACGAACAGCACCTTGATCTGGCGCAGGTCTTCGAACAGCTGCGAGGCCAGGCGCACGGTCGCGGCAGCCATGCTGATCGAATGGGCACCGATCTCGGTCGAGCTGCGGACTTCCTTGGCCACCGAGAACGAGCGCTGGAACAGCTGGTGCAGCGTGGTGCCCAGCGTGCCCGCCTCATTGGCGCCGCGCACCGCTTCCTTCATCTGGCCCAGGATCTGCGGCTCGCCCAGCACCATCGAGTCGAGGCCCGAAGCGACGCGGAAGGCGTGCCGCGCGGCTTCGCGGCCTTCCAGCACATAGGTGTGGGCCATCAACTTGCCGCCGTCGACACCACCTTGTGCGGCCAGCCAGTCGATCGCCGGGCGCACCAGTTCGCGGCCGCGGGCGGCGTTGCCACCGGCCACGTACAGTTCGGTGCGGTTGCAGGTCGACAGGATCGCGGCCTCGGGCGACATGCGCTGCCATTGCTCACGCAAGGCCCGCAGTGCTGGCGGCAACTGCTCGGGCGCGAACGCAAACCGGCCGCGCAAATCCAGCGGCGCGGTCGTGTGGTTCAGTCCGAGCGCGATGACACTCATGGCCAGATTATAAAATTTCAGTCTTTCACGGCGCTGGCGGCGGCCCGAATGCCCGCTGTGCAGCTTGACGCAGCGCAAGCCGCGCCCGCAACCAACTCGAACACACCATGGGTCCGCTGGACGCGCTGTGGCACCTTGCCAATTTCTTCGGCCCCGCCATCGGCGTGGGCCTGATCGCCAGCGGGCTTTGCAAGCTGCTCTGGTGGAAGAGCCTGCGCTCGGTTGCCTTCAGCGGCCTGACCTTGTGGGCCATCGCCGCGGGGGCGGTGGCGCTGATCGGCGGATTGGTCATCTTCGGCCGTGACGGCCGCATGGCCAGCTATGGCCTGCTGATGGCCACCACCGCGCTGGCGCTGTGGTGGCACGCCTTGCGTCACCTGCGCTGATCAGGCGGCGGCCGTTTCCCGCAGCACCACCTCGCCGCGCAGCGAATGCGGCAGCGCCTCGGTGATCGTCACGTCGACCATCTGGCCGACCAGGCGCGGTGAGCCGGCGAAGTTGACGATTCGGTTGCACTCGGTGCGGCCCATCAGTTCGGCAGCGCTCTTGCGCGACGGGCCTTCGACGAGGATGCGCTGCACCGTGCCGACACGCTGGGCGCTGTAGCGGCGCACGTTGTCTTCCAGCTTGGCTTGCAGCGCCTGCAGGCGTGCGAGCTTCACCTCGTGCGGGGTGTCGTCGTGCAGCGCGGCGGCCGGCGTGCCGGGGCGCGGGCTGAAGATGAAGCTGAACGAGGCGTCGAAGCCGATGTCGTCGATCAGCTTCATCGTCTTCGCGTGGTCTTCCTCGGTCTCGCCGGGGAAGCCGACGATGAAGTCGGAGCTCATCGAGATGTCGGGCCGCACCACGCGCAGCTTGCGGATCGTGCTCTTGTATTCGAGAGCGGTGTAGCCACGCTTCATCGCCATCAGGATGCGGTCCGAGCCGTGCTGCACCGGCAGGTGCAGGTGGTTCACCAGCTGCGGGATGCGGCCGTACGCGTCGACCAGGCGCTGGGTGAACTCGTTCGGGTGGCTGGTGACGTAACGGATGCGTTCGATGCCCGGGATCTCGGCCACATAGTCCAGCAGCAGCGCGAAATCAGCGATCTCGGCCGTGTCGCCCATCGGGCCGCGGTAGGCGTTGACGTTCTGGCCCAGCAGCGTAATTTCCTTCACGCCCTGGTCGGCCAGGCCGGCGACCTCGGTCAGCACGTCGTCGAACGGGCGCGACACCTCTTCGCCGCGGGTATAGGGCACGACGCAGTAGGTGCAGTACTTCGAGCAACCTTCCATGATCGAGACGAAGGCGCTCGCGCCCTCGACCTTGGCCGGCGGCAGGTTGTCGAACTTCTCGATCTCGGGGAAGCTGATGTCGACCTGCGGCCGGTGTTGCGCATGGCGCTGGGCAATCATCTGCGGCAGTCGATGCAGCGTCTGCGGGCCGAACACCAGGTCCACATACGGCGCACGCTCGATGATGGCCGCACCCTCTTGGCTGGCGACGCAACCGCCAACGCCGATCAGCACGCCCTTCTTCTTCAGGTGCTTGACGCGGCCCAGGTCGGAGAAGACCTTCTCGGCGGCCTTCTCGCGCACCGAGCAGGTGTTGAACAGCACGAGGTCAGCCTGCTCGACGTCTTGCGTCGGCTCGTAGCCTTCGGCGGCGCGCAGCACGTCGGCCATCTTGTCCGAGTCGTACTCGTTCATCTGGCAGCCGAAGGTGCGGATGAAGACCTTCTTGGTGGCCTTGTCGGCCGGCGCGTCCGCGGTCTTGTCAGTGGGGTTCGTCATGGCAGCAACTCCGTTGTCCGGCCGAGTCACGGCTTCATCCACATTTGTTCGCCGTCGTTGAAGGCCCAGGTCTGGGCTTCGACCGGCGTGCGTGGCCAGGGTTGCTTGGCGATCTCGTCAGGCCGCAGGATCCACACCTCCTGCACCATGCCCATGCCGTCGATCGTGAAGTTGACGATGTACTTGTTGCCCAGCAGCGCGCCGGGCATCGGCATTGCATTGATCAGGTCGTGTACGCGGGCGCCTGGCGACATGCGGGCGGCCCGGCCGTTGAGCAGGATCTCGGGCGGCGCGCCGAATGCGATCTCGCCGCGCAAGGCGGTGCGCGGGAAGCGGCGCATCAGGGTTTGCGACTGCGCCGGCAAGGCGACCAGCAAGGTGGCGGCAGCCAGCGAAGAGAGGACGAAGCGGCGAGAGGCGCCAGCGGATGCGGCGCGCGCGGCACAGCGATGCATGGTGTAGACCCAGGGGCTGTGAAAAGAACCGGCCCGGGCCTCGTAGGGTGTCCAAGCCGGCGTGAGGGTCGAATTTTAGCGTCGGCGGCCCTGCAGCGGGCGGGTCAGGCTCCGCCGTCCAGGTTGTCGCGCAGCCGTTGCAACAACGCGCGCAACTGTTCACGCTCGGCGGCGCTCAGGCCGGCCACCGCCTGCGCGTTGACCTTGCGGGTTTGCTGCTGCAGCGTCTTCAGCAGGCCCTGGCCCTCGGCGGTGAGTGTCAGCCGGAGGTTGCGACGGTCCGCTGCATCGGCCTCGCTGGCCAGCAGACCGCGTTCGCGCAGACCCTTGATCAGCCGCGCCAGCTGCGCCTTGTCGCGCCCGCTGTGCTGCACCAGGTCGCTCTGCGTCGCGCCGGGTTGGCGGCCGAAGTAGTTGAGCACCTTGCTTTCCATGTGGGTCAGTGTGAGCGGCCAGTCACGCAGCGCTTGGTACTGCAGCGAGCGCAGCTGGTGCATCACCGTGTGCACCAGCTCCACCACCTCGTCCCCATGGGCGGCGGAGGGCTTTGCGGCGGATTGGTTGACATTGTCAATTGGTTTCCCCATGATCGGAGACATTGTCAATCAATTGGAATGCCAACGCCATGAGCAGTGTCCTCGGCCGCGTGCAGCGCGTGCGCCATGAACTGAAGTTCCGCGACCTGACGGTGGTGCGGGTGCGCGATGTGACGCCGCATCTGCGCGCCGTGACCTTCACCGGCGAGTCGCTGGTCGACTTCGTCAGTCCCTCGTTCGACGACCATGTGAAGCTCTTCATCGACACCGGTGCCGAGGAGCCGGCGCGGCGCGACTACACGCCGCGCAGCTTCGACAACGCGGCGCGCGAGCTGACGCTGGAGTTCGTGCTGCATGGCGACGGCCCGGCCGCCGAATGGGCGACGCAAGCCGCGCCGGGGCAGCGGGTGCGCATCGGCGGCCCGCGGGGCTCGTTCCTGATCCCGCTCGACTACGACTGGCACCTGCTGGTCGGCGACGAGACCGCGCTGCCGGCGATTGCGCGGCGGCTCGAAGAGCTGCCGGCCGGTGCCAAGACGCTGGTGGTGCTGCAGGTGCCCGATGCGGCGGACCGCCCCATGCTGAGCAGCGCGGCCGACGTGACGATCACCTGGGTGGCCGATGGCGCCGGCTTGCTGGCGGCCTTGAAGGCGATGGCGTTGCCGCCTGGCGAGGGCTACGTCTGGGCCGCCGGCGAAGCCGCGGAGATGGCCGAGTTGCGTCGCATCCTGGTCGATGAGAAGGGCCACGACAAACGGGCGATCCGCGCGGCGGCCTACTGGAAGCGCGGCGCGACTGCGCACCACGAGAACCTGGAAAGCTAAGGTGCGATCGCCAGGTCGACAGCCGGGCAGGCCAGGTCGGCCCCCTGGTGTTTCGCGCGCGGGCGCGGCACTGGTTCGCCGGTCGTGGCGGCGAACACGTCGATCAGCCTGATGCGCGGCTGCACCCGGTACTGGCCAGGCTTGGACAGATCAAAGGGCAGGGCCAGGTCCACCTCGGCATGGATGGACTGACCGGCCTCGACCTTCAGGTAGTCAGCGGCCTGCGGCTCCGCGCGTTTGATCATCGGACCCTGGAAGGGCAGGGCTTGGCCGTCTCGCGTGAGGGCGACGAAGGGCGCGAACCAGGCCCCCTCGAATGGGGTGTTCCAGCGCAGCACCTGCAGCGGCACCGTGCCGGTGTTGGTGAGCGCGAAGCGCAACAACACCGGCTGGCCCACTGCCGCTTTTGCTGGCGCCTCGAGGGCGCAACGCAGAGCGGCAGCGGGGGAGGCGGCAAGAGACGACGAACTGACCATGGCGAACGCCAGTGTGACCGCAGCCAGCTTCGTCGTCATGCCAACCTCAAGGCAGGTAAGGGCTGTTTTCGGCGAAGTACTCGTGGCTGTCGGCGTTGTCGACGGCCCGGGTCGGGTTGGACCGGGCCAGACTCGCCGCGGCGCTTTGGCCGTAAGCCCAGTCGTCGGTGCCGGCCACCACGTTGAAGTGCGACATCTCATGCACCAGCGTACCGCCCTTCGAGTCGGTGCCGGTCATCGGGGCGCTCCAGAAGGCACCGCACAGGTAGATCTTGTACGGCGAGTTCGCATAGACGTAGGCATAGGTGCCACTGTCGTTGCATGAGCAATCCAGCGTCAGCGGCTTGGTCTTGAACGCGTTCTCTTCATTGCTGAAGTGCGTGTGCACCGTGCTCCAGCGGCTGGAGCTGAAGGTGCCGAACCATTTGACGTAGCGCTGCGTGCCCGAAGGCGTGCCGGCCAGGTAGCTGTTCGATGCGGTGGCGTAGTTCGTGGCCGCGTTGACGGCTGACACCAGCGTGCTCTTTTCCGACGAGGTGCAGCCGCCGGTGTAGGTGATGCTGGCAGCCACGGTCTCGTTCGACTCGGTGACCGGCGCCGGTGCGCTGCGGCCGGACGTCCACAGGTGCAGTGCCGTTGCCGACGACAGCACCGCCTCGTTGCCACGGCGGCCATGGGCGACGTATTCGATCGTGTGCTGGCCGTTGCCGAGCTCGTAAGAGCCGGTGAGCTCGACGCGGTACTTCAGCGTCTGGCCGGCTTCGATGTGCACGTAGTCTTCGGCACGCGGTGCCGCACGCTTGACCAGTGGGCCGACATAGGAAGCCGGCGTGCCGTCTTCCTTGATGATCCTGAACAGCGGGCCCTGCAGGCGCTGCGAAGGCAGCTGCCACTTCAGCACCTTGACCGCATGGCCGCTCGTGTTGGTCACGGCGACATCAACGGCCACATCCACGTCTCCCTGCACCACCGGGTTGGCCGTGCTCAGCTGGACATCGAGCTGGGCCGGTGCGGCGAATGCGCCGGCGCAGGCCAGGAGGGCGACCGCGGATGCTGTCCTTCTTGCAAATCGAATCATCGGATTCTCCAGAAGTTTGATCAGTTGGACTCACTGCCTTGGCCTCATGGGCCGTGGCCGCCGCAGTCTCGGAGTCCGACTTGATGACAGGGGATCGGGCGGACCCCTGGCCTTGATCAATGTTGAACTTATTTCTTCTGGAGAAATGGCAAGCGCCTGTTTCGCCGCCTGCCCTGTCCAATGCCTTGGATTGCAAGGCACTCACGCCCCGCGGCGTGGCCGCGGGGCACCCGAGCATCAAGGCAGATGCGGGTTGTTTTCGGCGAAGTACTCGTGGTTGTCGGCGTTGGCGACGGCCTTGTCCGGGTTGGTCCGCGCGAGATTGGCTGCGGCCGACTGGCCATAGGCGTAGTCACCCGTGCCGGCGACGACCGTGAAGTGCGACATCTCGTGCACCAGCGTGCCACCCTTGGAGTCGGTGCCGGTCATCGGGGCGCTCCAGAACGCGCCGCACAGGTAGATCTTGTACGGCTGGTTCGCATAGACGTAGGCATAGACGCCGCTGTCGTTGCACGAGCAGTCCAGCGTCAGCGGCTTGGTCTTGAAGGCACTCTCTTCGTTGGTGAAGTGCGTGTGGGCCGTGTTCCAGCGGCTGGACGTGAAGGCACCGAACCACTTGACGTAACGCTGCGTGCCCGACGGCGTGCCGGCGAGGTAGCTGTTGGATTCGGTGGCGTAGTTGGTCGCTGCGTTGACGGCTTTGACCAGCTTGTTCTTCTCGGTCGTGGTGCAGCCGCCGGTGTAGGAGATGTTGGCTTCAGGCTGTTCGACCGCGTCCGTCTCGACCGCGGCGCTGCGGCCCGAGGTCCACAGCTGCAGCGGGGCCGTCGAGGCGACCTCGGCTTCGTTGCCATGGCGGTTGGGCGCGAGGTATTCGACCGTGTAGCGGCCGTTGCCCAGTTCGTAGTGGCTGGTCAGGTCGACGTGGTACGTCCGCGTCGCGCCGGCCTCGATGCGCACGTAGTCTTCGGCACGCGGTGCCGCGCGCTTGACCAGCGGGCCGACATAGGAAGCCGGCGTGCCGTCTTCCTTGATGATCCGGAACAGCGGGCCTTGCAGATGCTGCGACGGCAGCTGCGACTTCAGCACCTTGACGGCGTGGCCGGTCGTGTTGGTGACTGTCACGTCGACGGCGACGCTGACGTCCCCCTGGACCACCGGATTGGCGACGCTCAGTTGAACATCGAGCTTGTCCTGGGCAGCAAACGCGCTGCTGCAGGCCAACAGGGCGACCACGGGTGCTGTCGTTCTTGCGTATCGAATCATCAGATTCTCCAGACGAGGTTGGATCGTTGTACCCACTGCCGCCGCCTCTCTCGTGCGAACGGCCGCCGGAATCTAGGTCGCCTGAAGAAGCGAGCGCCCCGGGTCCACCCGGGGTCGTGACGAATCTTGACCTTGTTCTGTAGAAGAAAAAGCAAGCGCCGGTTTCAGCGCTTGCCGTTTGTGTCACGCGGCGAAAACTGGCCCGCCGCGTGCTTGTCTAGTCAAGCCTAGTCAAGGCAGGTGCGGATTGTTCTCGGCGAAGTACTCGTGGCTGTCGGCATTCGCGACCGCCGCCTTCGGGTTGCTCTTGGCCAGACTCCGGCATGCCGACTGACCGTAGGCGTTGTCGTCAGTGTTGCCCACCACGTCGAAGTGAGACATCTCGTGGATCAGCGTGCCTCCCTTCGAATCGGTGCCGGTCATCGGTGCCGACCAGAACGCATTGCACAGGTAAATCTTGTACGGCTGATTCGGGTAGACATAGGCGTAGGCCGAGCTCGTGCACGAGCAGTCGAGCGTGAGCGGCTTGGTCTTGAAGGCGGCGTCGATGTTGTTGAAGTGCGTCTCGACCTTGTCCCAACGCGTTTGGCGGAACTTGCCAAACCATTCGACAAAGCGCTGCGTGCCCGAGGACGTGCCGTTCAGGTAGCCCTTGGACTCGGTCGAGTAGGTGGTGGCCGCGCCGACTGCGCTGGTCAGCGTGGTCTGCTCGGATGACGTGCAGCCACCGGTGAAGCTGATATTGGCTTCGGTGCCGTTGCCTTCGGCTTCGATGCCCGCGGCCTGGACGACCTCGCTGCGACCCGAGGTCCACAGCGTCAGCGGCACCGAATTCTTGTACGAGGCTTCGCTGGCACCACGCCCTTCACGGCCGATGAACTGCACGGCGTAGCGGCCATTGCCCAGCTGGTAGCGCTGGCTCAGCTCGACGCGATAGGTTCGCGACGCGCCCGCGGCCAGGCGAATGTAGTCGGTCTCAGTCGGCTTGCCCCATTTGGCCAGCGGGCCGACGTAGCGCGCGGCGCTGCCGTCTTCCTTGGTGACGCTGAACAGCGGTGCGTGCAGTTCTTCTTCAGGCAGGTAGCGCTTCAGCACTTTCACTGCGTGACCGGAAACGTTGGTGACAGTCACGTCGACTGCGACGCTCACATCACCCTGCACCACCGGGCTGGCGGCACTGAGGCGGATGTCGAGCTTGTCGAGCGGCCCGGCTGCGGCCCCGGCACCCGCGAGCAACGCAATGGCGGGAAGTGTCCACTTGGCAACTTGGTTCATGGCTCCTCCGAAAAGGGTCAACGACGTTGGATGGAATACCGCGCCTGACGACAAGCTCGCGGCCAACGAAATCTAGGAGCCGTGGGGTGGTCAATGCAGCGGGTTCACCCTCGCTTTGACGCTTCTTGACTGTTGATTTGAAAGCGGTTGCAAACTGGTGTTACCGCCCGCTGTGCTGCCGTAGTCGAGCGGTTGCCAAGTCGCTGTGTTTCAGCGCTCTACGAACGCACGTTCGAAGACATAGTCGCCGGGTTCGCCCAGGCGTGGCGACACCTTCAGCCCGTATTCGTCGAGCAGCGCGCAGGTGTCTTTCAGCATGCTGGGGCTGCCGCAGATCATCGCGCGGTCGACCTTCGGGTCCAGCGGCGGCAGGCCGATGTCGCTGAACAGCTTGTTGCTGTGCATCAGGTCGGTCAGGCGGCCCTGGTTCTTGAAAGGCTCACGCGTGACTGTCGGGTAGTAGATGAGCTTTTGCCGCACGTCTTCGCCGAAGAACTCGTTGCCCGGCAACTCTTCTTCGATCATTTGGGCATAAGCTAATTCGCTCTTGGTGCGCACACCGTGCACCAGCACCACCTTGTCGAAGCGCTCGTAGACGGCCGGGTCCTTGATGATGCTGAGGAAGGGCGCCAGGCCGGTGCCGGTGCCGAACAGGTACAGGTGCTTGCCGGGCAGCAGGTCGTGGATCAGCAAAGTGCCATGGGCCTTGCGGCCGACCAGCACCGTGTCACCCACGTGCAGATGCTGCAGGCGCGACGTCAGCGGGCCGTTGGGCACCTTGATGCTGAAGAACTCCAGCCGCTCGTCGTAGTGCGCACTGGCCACGCTGTAGGCGCGCATCAGCGGCTTGCCGTCGAGCATCAGGCCGATCATCACGAACTGCCCGCTGTCGAAGCGCAGCGCGGCGTCGCGCGTGCACTGAAAGGTGAAGAGCGACTCGTTCCAGTGGTGGACGTGGGTGACCTTTTCAGTGCTGTACGCGCTCATGGACAAGGTTCCAGCCTGCGGAAGGCTGTGGCAAGGGTGAGGACCTGCTATTACACCAGCCGCGCAATGGCCTCACCCATTGCGGTGGTGGAGGCCGTACCGCCCAGATCGGGCGTCCGCGGCCCTTCGACCAGCACCTGCTCGATCGCGCGCACGATCGCGTCGTGCGCCTCGCGCTGGCCGAGGAAGTCGAGCATCAGCGCGCCGGACCAGATCATCGCCACCGGGTTGGCGATGTTTTGGCCGTAGATGTCGGGCGCCGAACCATGCACGGGCTCGAACAGCGACGGGAACTTGCGCTCTGGGTTCAGGTTGGCAGATGGTGCGAGGCCGATGGTGCCGGTGCAGGCGGGGCCCAGGTCAGAAAGGATGTCGCCGAACAGGTTGCTCGCGACCACCACGTCGAAGCGGGTGGGTTGCAACACGAAGCGAGCGCTGAGGATGTCGATGTGCTGCTTGTCAACCGTGACGTCGGGGTACTGCGCATGCATCGCGTCGGCGCGGCTGTCCCACCAGGGCATGCTGATCGCGATGCCGTTGCTCTTGGTGGCGACCGTCAGGTGTTTGCGGGCGCGCGAACGTGCCAGCTCGAAGGCGTACTTCAGCACGCGGTCGCTGCCGTGTCGCGTGAAGACCGACTCCTGGATCACCAGCTCGCGCTCGGTGCCTTCGAACAGGATGCCGCCGAGCTTGGTGTACTCGCCCTCGGTGTTCTCGCGCACGACGAAGAAGTCGATGTCGCCTGCTTTGCGCGGGTTGCCTTTCTGATCGACCAGCGGGCAGGGCACGCCATCGAACAGGCGCACCGGCCGCAGGTTGATGTACTGGTCGAATTCGCGCCGGAACTTCAGCAGCGAGCCCCAGAGCGAGACATGGTCCGGCACGGCGGCGGGCCAGCCGACGGCGCCGAAGTAGATCGCGTCGTGGTCGACCAGCTGGGTCTTCCAGCCCTCCGGCATCATCGTGCCGTGCTTCAAGAAGTAGTCGCAGCTGGCCCACTCGATGACGGTGGTCTGCAGCTGAAAGCCGAAGCGGCGTGCCGCAGCTTCGAGCACACGGCGACCTTCGGGCATCACTTCCTTGCCGATGCCGTCGCCCGGGATGGCGGCGATCTTCAACACGGTGCTCATCGTGTGGCTCCGGTTCGTTCAATAAGGGGCGATGCTGGTGCCCGGCGATGCGTCGCCCCGCCCGAATTCAGCCGCCAGTCGCCGCGTGGCTTGGGCGAGCAGCGTCACGTCGATGCCGACGGCGACAAAGCTCGCGCCCAGTTCGAAGTAGTGCCGGGCGAGTGACGCGTCGGGGCTGATCGTGCCGGCGGCCTTGCCGCTGGCCACGATGCGGCGGATCGCGTCGTCGACGGCGGCCTGCACTTCAGCGTGACCGGGCCGTCCGCGGTGGCCCATCGATGCAGCCAGATCGGCTGGGCCGACGAAGACGCCGTCCACACCATCAACCGCGCAGATCGTTTCAAGGTTGGCCAGGGCGGTCACCGTTTCGGCTTGCACCAGCAGGCAGATTTCGTCGTTGGCGTGTTCGAGGTAGTCGCGTTGCAGGCCCCAGCGCGAGGCGCGTGCGATGCCGGCGCCGACACCGCGCATACCCTGCGGTGCATAGCGCGTGGCAGCCACCAGTGCGGCGGCTTGCTCGGCGGTGTCGACCATCGGCACCAGCAGTGTCTGCGCGCCGATGTCGAGCAACTGCTTGATGAGCGCCGGGTCGCCGTTGACTGAGCGCACCACGGCATGGCCGGCGTAGGGCGCAACGGCGCGCAACTGGGCCAGCAGGCTGCGCACATCGTTGGGGCCGTGTTCGCCGTCGATCAGCAGCCAATCGAAGCCGGCCGTCGCGCAAATTTCGGCGCTGTAGGCCTCGGCCATCGACAGCCACAAACCCACCTGCGGTTCGCGGCGGTTGAGGGCGGCCTTGAATGCATTCGGCATCGTGTTGTCTCGTGGTTTTGCCAAGCGGCCACGGTACACCAGCCAAAGAAAAACCCCTTGCGGATCGGCAGACCGGCAAGGGGTTGGTATGGTGGTGGCGCTTCAGGGATTCGAACCCCGGACCTGCGGATTATGATTCCGTCGCTCTAACCGACTGAGCTAAAGCGCCAACAGCCCTCGATTATATACGGCGAACTCGATGAGGGCCAAGCCCTCGCCGATGTCGCCTCGCATTGCCACCGAATGTTCAGTTTTTTCAAGAAAAAGCCCGCCCCTCCACCGCCGGCACCCGGCTCGCCGCCCCCGGTTGACCTGCGGGATTTCGCGCCCGCCGCTGCAGCGCCTGTTGCCGCGCAGACGCCCGCAGTGGCGGCGCCGATCGCGCCGCCGCCGGTCCCCGTGCCGTTCGCCGCGCCGGTTGCATCACCTGCAGTCACTGCGCCGCCTGCAGTGGCATTTGCGCCTTCGCCCGTGCCGGTCGCTGCACCTGCACCTGCACCTGCACCTGCACCTTCGGTCCCCATGTGGTCAGGCCCGACGCCTGCGGCACCGGCGCCCGCACCGGCGCCCTCTGCGCCTGTTGCCGCATGGTCCACGCCGTTGCCATCGGGCCCGATGCCGGCCCCTTCAGTCGCTGCAGCGCCCACACCTGCTGCGGAGCGCGCCGGCTGGCTCGGCCGCCTGCGCAAAGGCCTGGCCAAGACCGGCTCCAGCATCGCCCAGGTCTTCACCGGCACGCGCATCGACGATGCGCTGTACGAGGAGCTCGAGGCCGCGCTGTTGATGGCCGATGCCGGCGTCAAGGCCACCGAATTCCTGCTGAACGATCTGAAGCGCCGCGTGAAGGAACGCAAGGCCGAGAGCCCGGCCGAGGTCCGGGCCCTGCTGGCCGATGCGTTGACCGACCTGCTGACGCCGCTGCAGCGCTCGCTGCAGATCGGTGAGCAGCAACCGACCGTGATGATGGTGGTCGGCGTCAACGGCGCCGGCAAGACCACCAGCATCGGCAAGCTGACGCGTCACTTGGCCGACTCCGAACAGAAGGTGTTGCTGGCGGCCGCCGACACCTTCCGCGCCGCGGCCCGCGAACAGCTGGCGGTGTGGGCCGATCGCAACCAGGTGCAGATCGTCAGCCAGGAAGGTGGCGACCCGGCCGCGGTGACCTACGACGCGGTGGTCGCAGGCAAGGCGCGTGGGGCCGATGTGGTGATCGCCGACACCGCCGGGCGCCTGCCGACGCAGCTGCACCTGATGGAAGAGCTGAAGAAGATTCGCCGCACCATCACCAAGGCCGAGGCCAGCGCGCCGCACGAGGTGCTGCTGGTGGTCGACGGCAACACCGGCCAGAACGCGCTGGCGCAGGTCAAGTCATTCGACGATGCGCTGCAGCTGACGGGGCTGATCGTCACCAAGCTCGATGGCACCGCCAAGGGCGGCGTGTTGGCGGCGATCGCTCGCGAGCGGCCCGTGCCGGTGTACTTCGTCGGTGTCGGCGAGAAGCTGGAAGACCTCGAAACCTTCAACGCCCGCGAGTTCGCTCAGGCGCTGCTGGGCTGAGGCTCACTCTTCCGGTGGCCGGCGACCCGTGCCGTCGAGGTCGTTGAACCAGGTCGTCGGCGGCGGCTCGCGCGGCTCGTCGAGTTCACGGGCGTCGGCCACTGGGATCGGCTCGGCCGCAGCGCGCTCGGCGCGGGCCAGCATCTCTGCTCGTTCGCTGCGCGCCTTCTGGGCTTCATGCGGGAACAGCGCATGGCGCGCCTCCGTCGGCGTCGGGAGAGCGTTGTCCGGCCAGACCAGCACGTGGATGCCCGCCGCCTTCAGCACGCGCACCATGCGGTTGTGCCGCTGGATGCTGCGCGGGCTTTCTTCGGCGCCGCGTATTTCGATCACCGCGAGCACCTCGGTCGAGGCATCGCAGATCAGCAGGTCGGCGCTCAGCTGGCCGACGCGGCTGAGCCACTCGCCATACGAATAGCGTGTCGGCACGCGCATGAAGCGAGACAACGGCACCTGCGCCAGCACGATGTTGTCGGGCAGTGCCTTCAACAGCGTCTCATAGGCCTGGCGCTCCGGCACGCTGAGGATTCGCGTGGCGGTCGGCGGCCAGTCGGCCACGGTGTCGCGGGCCTCGACAACGCGTTGCTTGGCGACCTTGGCTTTCGCCTTGCGCTGCTTGTCCCACATCATCGCTGCGGCGCCGCCGACGATCAGCACGGCGATCAAGATTCCGATCAACAGATACATCTGGACAAATCCTGTGGTGGTGGCGAGGGAGGGGGATCAACGGGGGCCGAGGCCGCCCATGCCGCCCATGCCCTTCATGCCGCCCATGCGCTTCATCATCTTCATCAGGCCGCCGCCCTTCATCTTCTTCATCATGCCCTGCATCTGCTCGAACTGGTTGAGCATGCGGTTGACATCCTGAATCTGTACACCAGCGCCCTTGGCGATGCGGCGCTTGCGGCTGGCCTTCGACTTGCCGTCGAGCAGCAGCGCGGGCTGGCGGCGCTCCTTCGCGGTCATCGCGTTGAGCATGCCCTCCATGCGCTTCATGTCGCGCTCTGCGCGGTCCATGTCGGCCTGACCGGTCTTGGCGGTCAACTGGGTGGGCAGCTTGTCCATCAGGCCGCCCAATCCCCCCATCTTCTTCATCTGGCTGATCTGCGACAGGAAGTCGTTCAGGTCGAAGCCGTCGCCCGACTTGACCTTGTCGGCCAGCTTCTTCGCAGCGTCGAGGTCGACGCCCTTCTGCACTTCTTCGACCAGCGCGACGATGTCGCCCATGCCGAGCACACGTCCGGCGTGGCGTTCGGCGTCGAAGACTTCGAGGCCGTCGATCTTTTCCGACACGCCGGCGAACTTGATCGGCGCGCCGGTGATCTGCCGCACCGACATCGCGGCGCCGCCGCGCGAATCGCCGTCGAGCTTGGTCAGCACGATGCCGGTCAGCGGCAGCGCCTCCTTGAAGGCCTTCGCGGTGTTGATCGCGTCCTGGCCCTGCATCGCGTCGACGACGAACAGCGTCTCGACCGGGTTCAGCGTGGCATGCAGCTCGCGGATCTCCGCCATCAAGGCTTCGTCGATCGCCAAGCGGCCGGCCGTGTCGACCAGCAGCACGTCGAAGTAGTGCTTCTTCGCGTAGTCGATCGCGGCCAGCGCGATGTCGCGCGGCTTCTGGTCCGGCGTCGAAGGGAACCACTCGCCGCCGGCCTGCTTGGTGACAGTCTTCAGCTGTTCGATCGCCGCTGGGCGGTAGACGTCGGCCGAGACCGTCAGCACCTTCTTCTTGCGCTTCTCGATCAGGTGCTTGGTCAGCTTGGCGGTGGTGGTCGTCTTGCCGGCGCCTTGCAGGCCAGCCATCAGGATGACCGCCGGCGGCTGCGCCGCGAGGTTGATGTCGGCCACGCCTTCGCCCATCGTCGCGGCGAGTTCCTTGTGGACCAGCGACACCAGCACCTGGCCGGGGTTCAGCGAGCCGATCACTTCCTGACCCAACGCCCTGTCCTTGACGCGGGCAATGAAGTCGCGCACGACCGGCAGCGCCACGTCGGCCTCGAGCAAGGCCATGCGCACCTCGCGCAGCATGTCCTGCACGTTGGACTCGGTGATGCGGGCCTGGCCGCGCATGGTCTTGACCAGGCGCGACAGTCTGTCGGTGAGGGTGGATGCCATGGGTGTGCGCGCCGTGTGGAGGGGCTGATTCCCTGCAGGGAGCCCGCGACGCGCCGGTAAACTGTGGCCATGATTTTATCCGCTGACCCTGCGGTGTTCTGCGCTTTGGCGGCCATGCTGGCTTACCTGGGCGCTTTGCTGCCGGCGGCGCCAGAAAGGCGCTGGCCGGCGCAGCTGTTATTTGCCGCCTGGGTATTGCACGCGGTGGTCTTGTTGAGCGGTGCGGGCGTGTGGGCTGGCGATGAGCAAGGTTTGCGCTTGGGCTTTGCGCCGGTGTTGTCGCTGACAGTCTGGCTGGTGCTGGCGGTGCACGGCGTCGAGAGCCGCTTCCTGCCGGTGACGATGGCGCGCCGCACGCTGGCACTGGCGGGTGCCTTGGCGGTGTTGCTGGCCTGGGTCTTTCCAGGTGAGGTGCGGGCCATCGCTCACTCGCGTTGGGCGCCGCTGCACTGGGTGCTGGGCATCACCTCCTACGGCCTGTTCGGCGCTGCGGTGCTGCATGCGGTGCTGCTGGACACCGCGGACAAGCGCCTGCGCCACAAGGGGCCAGGTGGTGGCTCCGCCAGCGGTGAAAGCGGTGGCCTGCCGCTGCTGACGCTGGAGCGGCTCACCTTCCGCTTTGTCGAGGCCGGCTTCGTCGTGCTGACCTTGGCCTTGTGGCTGGGCTTGCAGTCCGAAACTCAGTGGCACTGGGACCGCAAGAGCGTGCTGTCGGTGCTGGGCTGGGCGACGTTCGCGGCGCTGATCGTCGGTCGCCTGTGGCGCGGCTGGCGAGGCCGCCAGGCCACGCGCTGGCTTTACGCCGGCTCGCTGTTGTTGCTATTGGCTTACGTTGGCACGCGCTTCGTCTACGAAGTGATCCTGCAGCGTCCCCCCGCATGATCAAGTGGCTGCTCACGATCGCGATCGTCGTGATCGCGCTGATGCTGTGGTTCGGCAAGGGCCGGGGCGGTGGCGCTTCGTCAGGCGGCACGCGTCGACGCGCACCGGGCGCGCAGGCGATGGTGTCTTGCGCCCATTGCGGCCTGCACCTGCCCCAGCCCGACGCAGTGGAAGGCGAGGGCGGCCGCCACTACTGCAGCACCGAGCACCGCCGGCTGGGCCCGGGGCCCGCGCGCTGATGAGCCGCTGATGGCGTCCAAAGACAACGTCGGCCGCAACCCGGCGGTTGGCAGCGCGCCGGTCACCGGCGGCAGCGAGTCCTGGCTCGAAGCGTTGGGCTTTGGCGAACCCTCGGCCCTGGAGGGCGGCTCGACGATCGACCCCAATTGGGCCGATCACTCGGGCAGCGGCGACGACAGCAGCTTCCTGTCACGGCAGGCCAGGCGGCTGGTCAATGCCGACGACAGCGCCCACCAGCGTGTCTACCGCACCTACTTGACCGCCCGCGCCGCGCTGGGCATGACGCTGGTGCTGGCGCAGTTGGCGATCGATCTCTTCGGCGGCCGCGGGCCCTCATTGGTGCTGGCGCTGTGCGGTGCCTACGCGATGCAGGCGATGGTGCTGCGCCTGTGGACCGCCGGCGACGACCGCCCTTTGGGAATCGGCCGCCGGCGCTGGCGCTGGTGGGCCACGGTCGGTGTCGACCTGCTGGCGTTCAGCGCGATGCATTGGCTGGAGCCCAGCGCCACGCTGAACCACGCGGCGCTGCTGGTGCTGCCGGTGCTGATGGCCGGGGTCTTGAGCGCGCGCGTGCCGGCACTCGCCACCGCCGCTGCAGCCAGCCTGCTGTTGCTGGGCACCGCCTGGCATCGGGCGATGGCCGGGGGCGACATCACGCCGCTGATGTCACAGGCCGGCCTGGCCGGCATGGGCCTGTTCGTCATCGTGCTGGTGGCCGGCCAGATGGCCAGCCGCCTGGCGCGCGAAGAGCGTGCGGCCCGGGGCAGCCTCGAACTCGCGCGCCAACAGGCCGAGTTGAACCGGCTGGTGATCGACGAGATGAGCGACGGCGTGCTGGTGGTCGACCGCCGCGGTCGCGTGCGCGCAGCCAATCCAGCGGCACGGGCCTTGTTGTCCGAACGCGGCTCATGCCCGCCGGCGCCTTTTTCGTTGGCCAGCCAACCAGGGTGGGGGCGTTTGCAAGAAGCGGTGGCCGGCGCGTACGAGTCGAACCAGTGGCCCGCGGCCGGCATGGACCTGACAGTGGCCTACGCCGGCGAGGCGCCGCGCTCGATTCGTGTGCGTGCGCGTTTCACCCGCGGCATCCGCCTGAACGCCAACGCAGCGCCCGAACGGACGGCCGAAGAGGTGCTGGGGGTGTTGTTCCTGGAAGAGCTGCGCACCGTGCTCGCCCGCCAGCGCGAGGAGCGCCTGGTGGCGATGGGCCGCATCTCCGCCGGCATCGCGCACGAAATCCGCAACCCCTTGGCCGCCGTCTCGCAGGCCAATGCGCTGCTGCAGGAAGACGTGCTGCGGCCCGACCAGCAGCGTCTGGTGCGCATCGTTGCCGACAACGTCGAGCGGCTGCGCCGCATCGTCGATGATGTGATGGAAGCGGCGCCGGGCAGCATGTCGCCTTCGCGCACGATCGATGCGACCGCCGAGGTGGCGTCGATCTGCGCCGAGTGGGCACGCACCGAAGGCTTGGCGCTGGGCAGCGACAGCCGCTTGCGTGTGATGTTGCCGAAAGAGCCGCTGGGCGCGGTGTTCGACCCGGACCACTTGCGCCGCGTGCTGATCAACTTGCTCGAGAACGCGCTGCGTCATGCGAGCGACCGGGCGGGTGCGGTGCTGGTGATTCTGGAGGCACTGGACGGCCCCTTCGTGCGCCTGGCCGTGGCGAGCGATGGTGAACCGATCCCGAGCGATGTCGAGGCCCACCTGTTCGAACCCTTCCACTCCACCCGCAGCCGCGGCACCGGGCTGGGCCTCTATATTTGTCGGGAGCTGTGCGAGCGCCACGGCGCCAGCATCGACTACCTGCGCCGCCCGGACGAGCGCCACGTCAACCTGTTCCAGGTGGTGATGCAGCGCGATGTGGTGGCGACTGAAGGAAGGTTGCATCTGTGAAGCAAGCTGTGGCGAGAGGCTGTCATGACTGAATCGTTTGCCACGGGTGGTGTGCTGGTCGTCGACGACGAGCCCGACCTGCTGACGCTGTATGAACTGACGCTGCTGCGCGAGGGTCACGAGGTCGAGACCGCGGCCACGGTGGCCGAGGCCTGGGCCCGCCTGCAGGACCGCGTGTTCCGTCTGGTCATCAGTGACATGCGCCTGCCGGATGGCTCCGGGCTGGAGCTGATGCACCGGCTGGAACAGGCGAAGCGGCCCGAGAAAGTGATCGTCATCACCGCCTATGGCTCGGCTGAAAACGCGGTCGAAGCGCTGAAGGCAGGGGCCTTCGACTACCTCACCAAGCCGGTGGATCTGCGCCAGTTCCGCGGGGTCGTTGCCAGCGCCTTGGGCCGCGCGGCTCCCACGGCCGCACCACGGCCCGGCCTGCCGGCGACCAGTGCGCCGCTGGCCCGCCTGGTGGGCACGTCTGACGCGATGCGCCAGGTCAAGGAGCTGATCGAGAAGGTGGCCCGCAGCATGGCGCCGGCCTTGGTGCAAGGCGAGTCCGGCACCGGCAAGGAACTGGTCGCGCGGGGCATCCATGAAGTCAGCGCGCGCGCGGGCCAGCCCTTCGTCGCGGTCAACTGCGGTGCGATCCCCGAGAACCTGCTGGAGGCCGAGTTCTTCGGCTACCGCAAAGGGGCGTTCACCGGCGCCAACGAAGACCGCGCCGGCTTCTTCCAGGCCGCCAACGGTGGCACCTTGTTCCTCGACGAGATCGGCGACCTGCCGCTGGCGATGCAGAGCAAGCTGCTGCGCGTGATCCAGGAACGCGCGGTGCGGCCGGTCGGCGCGGTGGCCGAAGTGCCGTTGAACGTGCGCATCGTCAGCGCCACCCACAAGGACCTGGGCGCCGAAGTGGCCGCCGGGCGCTTTCGGCAAGACTTGTTCTATCGCCTGAATGTGATCCGCATCGACGTGCCGCCGCTGCGCGAGCGCCGCAGCGACCTCGCGCCGATCAGCCTGGCCTTGCTGGAGCGCATCGCGCGCGATGCGGGTGTCAGCCCCGCCCCGCGCTTGACTCAGGCCGCGCACGAGCGCCTGACGCACTACCCGTTCCCGGGCAATGTGCGTGAGCTGGAAAACCTGTTGCACCGCGCCGTGGCACTGTCTCCCGGCGACCTGCTCGATGCGGAAGACCTGGGCTTGCCCGAAGCGGTGCTGCAAGACAGCGGCGGCGACACCGAGGCCGGCGCGCTGAACATGGACCTGCTCACCGCGCCGGCGATATCGGGCACATCGGGCGACAGCGAGGTGATGTTGCCGAACGACCTGGCGCGCCACCTCGACGACGTCGAGCGTGCGATCCTCGTGCGGGCCTTGGAGCAGCATGGCTTCAACCGCACCGCTGCCGGCGCGCGGCTGGGCCTGTCGCTGCGCCAGATGCGCTACCGCATGGCGCGCCTGGGCATCACCGAGAGTGGCGACAGCCACAGCGAAGACTCATGAGGATCGGACCATGAGGCAGTCGCCGTGCCCGGGCCGTGCGTGAATGCCGGCGGCGATGAGCTGGACTGAGGGCTGGTGGTCCGGCGCGCAGCCCATCGCGTCACCGAACTTCGGCCCGCGGCCGGCAGGGGCCGAGGTCTCGCTGGTGGTGCTGCATTCGATCAGCCTGCCGCCGGGGCGGTACGGTGGCGGCGAGATCGAGCGGCTGTTCACCAACCGCTTGGACCCGGACGCCAACCCGGCCTTTGCCGAGCTGCGTGGGTTGCAGGTGTCGGCTCACTTCGTTCTTCGCCGCGACGGTTGTCTGCTGCAGTTCGTCTCGTGCGATGCGCGAGCCTGGCACGCGGGCGTGTCGCATTGGCGCGGGCGCGACAACTGCAATGACTTCTCCATCGGCATCGAACTCGAGGGGCTCGAGGGCGAGCGCTTCGAGCCGGCGCAGTACGAGCGCCTGGCGACGCTTCTGCGTGTCCTTCAAAAGAGGTACGGCCGCTTCGATGTGGCGGGACACGAACACGTGGCACCCGGTCGCAAGCGTGATCCGGGTTCGGGCTTCGATTGGACCGGCCTGAAGGCGCGCCTGCGCTGGCGCGCCGAGCGTTTTCCGGTCCTGCCGGGCTGACCCGCGACGCATCCGGCAAGGCCAATAGCGACGCGGCTTCGGCGTCGATTTCGCTGCGCAGCCCGCATGAAATCTGGCCTCGCTTTGGCCCAGCCCGAAACCATGCGGCTTGCTGCTGTCATCGTCTTGACATGCGCTTGGCGCAGACGCCCCAAGATCAAACGAAAGGCCGGGCGTCAAGAGGGATAGTCATTCCACCCCACGCTATAGGTAGTGCTTGAAGCACTGTTAGACCCCAGATATAGTGTCCATTCGTGCTAACCTTTCAGCACTTTCAAAAGCCCATGTCCGTTGTTCCTGGCCTCTTGAACGCCTGTTGGATCAGGCTCAAGGCCAAGCCGTCACGGACGCCGGCCACCCCCTTTGCCCCGAGTTCTCGGGGCCACAAGCTCCGACGACGATGAACCTCGTGTCGCGCTGCCGACAGGCCTGATGGTCTGAACGGTGCAGGCACGAGTAGGCATTGCCGTCGCCGGCTTGGTAGGGGTTCGCTGGCGTGGTTTGGAAGGTCCGCACATTCACCGCTGCATATTCAAACAAGGGGATTTCATGCAAGCCGTTGCTCCCATCAGCACCGACACCGCCGTCCTGGCGCGTCCGGCCGCCGCCGCGTCCAGCGCCGCAGGCACTCTGCCCAACGCCTACCAGGGCTACCAGACGATTCGCCGCAACGGTGCCGTCGTGGCCTTCGAGCCGAACAAGATTGCGGTCGCGCTGATGAAGGCATTTCTTGCGGTGCACGGCACGCAAGGCGCGGCCTCTGCCAGCGTGCGCGAGACGGTTGATGCGCTGACCGAGACGGTGGTGCGCGCACTGCTGCGCTCACGTCCGGGCGGCGGCACCTTCCACATCGAAGACGTGCAAGACCAGGTCGAACTGGGCCTGATGCGCAGTGGCCACCATGAAGTGGCGCGCGCTTATGTGCTGTACCGCGAACGCCGTTCGCAAGAGCGCGCGAAGCAGGCGCCCAGCGCGTCCTCCGCGCCGGCTCATGCACTGCACGTGATCGACGGCGGCCTGCGCGTGCCGCTGGACGAAGCGCGCCTGCAGGCGCTGGTCGAGTCGGCCTGTGCCGGCCTGGGCGAAGACGTGCGCCCCGACCCGATCCTGGCCGAGACGCGCCGCAACCTGTACGACGGCGTGCCGATCGACGAGGTCTACAAGGCCGCCATCCTGGCCGCCCGTACGCTGATCGAGCAAGACCCGGCCTACACCCGCGCGACTGCGCGCCTGCTGCTGCACACAATCCGCCGCGAGGTCATCGGTGGCGAGGTGATGCAAGGCGAGATGGTCGCGAAGTACGCCGAGTACTTCCCGAAGTTCATCAAGAAGGGCGTCGAGGCCGAGCTGCTGGACGAGAAGCTGATGCAGTTCGACCTGGCCCGCCTGGGTGCTGCGCTGAAGGCCGACCGCGACCTGCAGTTCGACTACCTCGGCCTGCAGACGCTGTACGACCGCTACTTCCTGCACATCGAAGAAACCCGCATCGAGATGCCGCAGGCCTTCTTCATGCGCGTCGCGATGGGCCTGGCGCTGAACGAGATCGACCGCGAGACGCGTGCGATCGAGTTCTACAACGTGCTGTCGACCTTCGACTTCATGTCGTCGACGCCGACACTGTTCAATGCCGGCACCCGCCGCTCGCAGCTGTCGTCTTGCTACCTGACGACGGTGGCCGACGACCTGGACGGCATCTATGAAGCGCTGAAAGAGAACGCGCTGCTGTCGAAGTTCGCCGGCGGCCTGGGCAACGACTGGACCAACGTCCGCGCGCTGGGCTCATATATCAAGGGCACCAACGGCAAGTCGCAAGGCGTGGTGCCGTTCCTGAAGGTCGTCAACGACACCGCGGTCGCGGTCAACCAGGGCGGCAAGCGCAAGGGCGCTGTCTGCGCCTACCTGGAAACCTGGCACCTGGACATCGAAGAGTTCCTCGAGCTGCGCAAGAACACCGGCGACGACCGCCGTCGCACGCACGACATGAACACCGCGAACTGGATTCCGGACCTGTTCATGCGCCGCGTGATGGAAGGTGCCGACTGGACGCTGTTCTCGCCCTCGACCTGTCCGGACCTGCACGACAAGATCGGCACCGAGTTCGAGAAGGCCTACGTGGCCTATGAAGCCAAGGTCGACCGCGGCGAGATCAAGCTGTTCAAGCGCATGGCCGCCAAGGACCTGTGGCGCAAGATGCTCTCGATGCTGTTCGAGACCGGCCACCCCTGGATCACGTTCAAGGACGCCTGCAACGTGCGCTCGCCGCAGCAGCACGTCGGCGTCGTGCACTCGAGCAACCTGTGCACCGAGATCACGCTGAACACCGGCCCTGACGAGATCGCCGTCTGCAACCTCGGCTCGGTCAACCTGGCCCAGCACCTGAAGGACGGCGCGGTCGACCATGTCAAGCTGAAGGCCACGGTGGCCACGGCGATGCGCATGCTCGACAACGTCATCGACATCAACTACTACGCCGTCAAGAAGGCACGCGACTCGAACCTGCGCCACCGCCCGGTTGGCCTGGGCGTGATGGGCTTCCAGGACGCGCTCTATCAACTGCGCACGCCTTACGCCAGCGAAGCCGCGGTCGAGTTCGCCGACCGCTCGATGGAAGCGATCTGCTACTACGCCTACTGGGCTTCGACCGAGCTGGCCGCCGAGCGTGGCCGCTACTCGACCTACCGCGGCTCGCTGTGGGACCGCGGCATCCTGCCGATCGATTCGCTGAACCTGCTGGCCGAGCAACGCGGCGGTTATGTCGAGGTCGACCGCAGCACCAGCATGGACTGGGACGCGCTGCGCCAGCGCATCAGCGCGCACGGCATGCGCAACAGCAACTGCGTGGCGATCGCGCCGACCGCGACGATCTCCAACATCATCGGCGTGGACGCGTCGATCGAGCCGTGCTTCGGCAACCTGTCGGTCAAGTCCAACCTGTCGGGCGAGTTCACCGTCGTCAACGAGTACCTGGTGCGCGACCTGAAGAAGCTCGGCCTGTGGGACAGCGTGATGGTGATGGACCTCAAGCACTACGACGGTTCGCTGCGCCGCATCGACCGCGTGCCGGAAGAACTGAAGGCGCTGTACGCGACCGCGTTCGAGGTCGAGACGCAGTGGCTGGTTGAAGCCGCAGCGCGTCGCCAGAAGTGGATCGACCAAGCCCAGTCGCTCAACATCTACATGGCTGGCGCCTCAGGCAAGAAGCTCGACGACACCTACAAGCTCGCGTGGCTACGTGGTCTGAAGACCACCTACTACCTGCGCACGATGGGGGCGACGCACGCCGAGAAATCGACAGTCGCCGCAGGGCAGATGAACTCGGTGCCGAGCAGTGGTGGCATGAGCAGCGCGTCAAGCGCCGGCATGTCGGCACTCGATGCGGTCGCTGCACAAGCGCAGGCGATGCTCGCTGCGCAACCAGCCACCGACATCAAGTTCTGCGGCGTCGACGACCCGACCTGCGAAGCCTGCCAGTGAGCTCACGCTGAAGCCTCGACGTGAAGGCTTCGCATCACATCGATCACACACGCGACATCACCATCGTGATGTCGCGTGTGCGTGATGCGAGCGAGCTTGCTGATGTGCTGAATGCGATGCACAGCTGCAACAACGACGAGGCTTCAATGTCAAGAAGTGCTTGGTGTTTGAACACAACACTCCGATAATCGCGACCCATAGGAAACATGCACATGCTGGTCTGGGAAGACGACCTCCGCGCCCCGCAGACACCTGCAAATCGCTTCACGCCCGAGCCCGCTTTCGAGCCTCGCGGCCTGCAGCCGGTGACCCCGTCACCTCTTCAAGTTGCTTCAGTGACCACGACGACTTCGTTGCCGTCGATGGCGCCTTCGGTGACGGCTGCTGCATCCGACACCGTGCGCCATGACCGTCGCGTCAACGTCGCCGACAAGCGCATCATCAACGGCCAGACCGATGTGAATCAGTTGGTGCCGTTCAAGTACAAGTGGGCTTGGGAAAAGTACCTCGCCACCTGCGCGAACCACTGGATGCCGCAAGAGGTCAATATGTCGCGCGACATCGCGACGTGGAAGGATCCGAACGGTCTGACCGAAGACGAGCGCCGCATCATCAAGCGCAACCTCGGCTTCTTCGTCACCGCCGATTCGCTGGCCGCCAACAACATCGTGCTGGGCACGTACCGCCACGTGACCGCGCCCGAAGCTCGCCAGTTCCTGCTGCGCCAAGCCTTCGAAGAAGCGATCCACACGCACGCCTACCAGTACATCGTTGAATCGCTCGGGCTCGATGAGTCCGAGATCTTCAACGCGTACCACGAGGTCCAGTCGATCCGCGACAAGGACGAGTTCCTGATCCCGTTCATCGACGCGATCATGGATCCGCACTTCAAGACCGGCACGCCCGAGACCGACCAGACGCTGCTGAAGAGCCTGATCGTGTTCGCTTGCCTGATGGAAGGCCTGTTCTTCTACGTCGGCTTCACCCAGATCCTCGCGCTGGGCCGTCAGAACAAGATGACCGGTGCGGCCGAGCAGTACCAGTACATCCTGCGCGACGAGTCGATGCACTGCAACTTCGGCATCGACCTGATCAACCAGATCAAGCTCGAGAATCCGCACCTGTGGACGCCTGAATTCAAGGCCGAAATCAAGGGCCTGTTCCAGAAGGCCGTCGAGCTCGAGTACCGCTATGCCGAAGACACCATGCCGCGTGGCGTGCTGGGTCTGAACGCATCGATGTTCAAGGGCTACCTGCGCTACATCGCCAACCGGCGTGCAACGCAGATTGGCCTCGAGGCGCTCTTCCCGAACGAGGAAAACCCGTTCCCATGGATGAGCGAAATGATCGACCTGAAGAAGGAACGCAACTTTTTTGAGACCCGCGTCATCGAGTACCAATCCGGTGGCGCATTGAGCTGGGACTGAACGGCCCACGGCGCCATCGAAGCGCCGGTGCTTTTTGTCTCAGCAGTATGAAAGATCAAGATCCTCGGTCCGCCAGCCTCGCCACCATGAAGCGAGGCGACGTGCCGATACCCCATTCACCGAAATGGGGGCAGCCTGAAACGGCCTCTAGACCGTGACAGGAGTGGCCCACAGCGGTGAATCGCCGAGCTGTATCTCGAGCAGCCCGGTGTTTTTTGCAACTTGATCAAGGAGATTGAAAATGGCAACTGCGAAGAAGGCTGCGGCTAAGAAGGCCCCGGCGAAGAAGGCTCCGGCGAAGAAGGCCGCCCCGGCGAAGAAGGCCGCGGCAAAGAAGGCCCCGGCCAAGAAGGCCGCTCCGGCGAAGAAGGCTGCCCCGGCGAAGAAGGCCGCGGTGAAGAAGCCAGTCGCGAAGAAGGCTGCACCGAAGCCGGTCGCGAAGAAGGCTGCTGCGAAGAAGGCTGCTCCGGCAAAGAAGGCCGCAGCGAAGAAGCCGGTCGCGAAGAAGGCTGCAGCAAAGCCGGCAGCGAAGAAGGCTGCTGCGAAGAAGGCAGCACCGGCGAAGAAGGCCGCTGCGGCGAAGAAGCCGGCAGCCAAGAAGCCGGCGGCAAAGAAGGCGGCAGCCAAAAAGCCTGCTGCTCCCACTGCCCCTGCTGCCCCTGCGGCCCCTGCAGCAAAAACGGCGCTGAGCCCTGCGGCCGCGTGGCCGTTCCCGACGGGCAACAAGCCCTGAGCGAAAAGGGGTGCCCTGGTGGTGCCCCTGTTTTGAACAAGCCCGGCTTCGGCCGGGCTTTTTCTTTTCAAGCGGTCGCCGCCCGAGCACCACGTGTCCAAGCCGCCCACCACCCGACGTGAGGCGTCCGCGATCGCTGGCAGGGTCGATGCGGGCGTGCTGCCTTGCCTGCGCGAAGCTGCGCCTGGGTCGTGCGTGCTGACACTGGCGGTTCAGCCCAATGCGCGGCAGACCGAGGTCGTGGGCCTGCTCGAAGGCGCCTTGCGCGTGAAGCTTGCTGCGCCGCCGATCGACGGACAGGCCAACGCGGCGCTCACCGCCTGGTTGGCGAAAGAGCTCGGCTTGGCCAAGCGCGCGGTGCGCTTGCGGCGCGGCGCGGTGGCGCGCCACAAGCAGGTCGAGATCGATGCACCGCTGGCAGCGGTACACGCCTGGCTAACCTCGAGGCTCAGCGACGCGAGCTGATCGAGCGTCGCACCGCATGGGCTTCAGGCGACGCCGAGAGCGTCGCGGTCCACTTGGTGGTTCTGACCGCCGCGCTGTGCGATCTTCAATGCGCCCAGGCGGTTGCCCAGCTTGACGCAATCGACCAGCGACCAGCCGCGCTCCAAGCCGAACAGCAGCGCGCCGCGGAAGGCATCACCGCAGCCGGTCGGGTCCAGCACTTCGGTGGCCACGACACCCGGCACGCGTTCGCATCGGCCCTGGACCCAGACGTCGCAGCCGTCCGGCCCCAGCGTGACGATCACGCCTTTCAGATGCGAGCGCGACAGGCTTTCGAGCGACTCGCCGGTGCGCTCACACAACATGCGGCCTTCGTAGTCGTTGACAGCCACCCAGGTGGCCTGCGCGATGAAAGCCTTCAGCGCTTCGCCGTCGAACATCGGCAGGCCCTGACCCGGGTCGAACACGAACGGGATCTTGGCTGCTGCCAGATCACTGGCGCGGCGCAACATCGCGTCGCGGCCGTCGGGGCCGATGATCGCGATGCGGATGTCGTCGCGCTCGGGCAGGCCGATCAGATGGGCTTGCTGCATCGCGCCGGGGTGGAACGCGGTGATCTGGTTGTTGTCGGCGTCGGTGATGATCATCGCCTGCGCGGTGTAGGTGTCTTGCACCTGCAGCACCTGCTGGGTGTCGATGCCCAGTTGCCGCAGGCGGTCGAGGTAGGCCTCGCCGTCATTGCCGACCGCAGCCACCACCACCGCTTCGCCGCCGAGTGCGGCCAGCGTGTAGGCGATGTTGCCGGCGCAGCCGCCGAACTCGCGGCGCAGCGTGGGTACCAGGAACGACACGTTCAGGATGTGCACCTGCTCGGGCATGATCTGCTCGGCAAAGCGCCCTGGGAAGTTGGTGATGGTGTCGAAGGCGAGCGAGCCGCTGACGAGACAGGCCATGGTGATGTACCGGTGAAGTGATGAAACAGGGCGAGGCGACCGGGCCGAGGTGTCGGCCCGGTCATTGGAAATTCAGGGGTAGAAGACTTCGACCGTGTAGCCGGCGACCTGGAACTCGCCGACGGCGAGACGGGCGTCGATGCGCCATTGGGCGTCGGGCGCGATCGACTCGCTGCGCGCGCCCAGGTCGGCGGGCAGCAGCACCTTGCGCGAGACGATGCGACCGAGCGCATCGGTGAAGCTCACATCCAGTGCCGGCGCACGCACCGGGTATTCGGCGGTGTTGTGCAGGTCGGCGGTGAAGCGCAGCACTTGATCTTGGTCGGTGCGGGTGAGGTCGCTGGCGTCGAGGCGGATGCGTTCGATCGCGCGCGGCGCGCCGATCTTGCAGTGCAACCATTCGCAGCCGGCGTGCAGGGTAGGGGCCAGCGCCGGCACCTGTGCAGCCAGCGGTTCGCGGTAGTGGTAGCCGACCTGCGCGGCCAGCAGCCCCGACAAGGTCAGCGTGGCGACGCCCAGTACCACACGCACCATCGGCCGGCGCCACAGCGCTGCCCGCTCGGCCTGGCGAACGAACTCGGGCTTGCGGCGTTTGCGGTGAGCCTTGCCACTCTGATGAGCTTGCGCGTGCGGGCCCTCGCCGTCGCCGACATGGGGCAGCTTGGATCGGCCCTTCTTGCCGCTGCGGCGCGGGTGTGGCGATGCACGGGCCCAGTCGGGCATCGGTCCGATGAAGCGCGAAGGCGTGGGGGCTTCGGCGTCTTCCTCTTCGCCTGCTGCTTCGAACGCGGCGGCCGTGACGGTGTCGACCTCATCGCTGAAGAAGTCGTTCGCCTCATTCGCTGGTGCGGGAGCAGACGCTGATGCGTCACGAACCGGTGCCGGCGCGGCCGGGGCGGCGAAGGAGGCGGCCCGCTGCGCAGGCGTCGGTGCCGCCGGTGCCGGTGCCGAATCGAACCGAAGGTCGGGCTCATCGTCGGTCGCCGACAGCGGCGGCAACAACGAATGCCAGTCGTCTTCGGGTACCGGTCCGGCGGCGACGATTCCGCCCAGGCTGTCGCCGTCGTCCAGCACGGTGAACGTCTCGACGTCGTTGAACGGGTCTTCAGGCGCGACCGTGGCCGGCGCCGTCGGGGCGAAGTCCGGTTGTTCTTCGGCGACGAATGCCGGCGCAGCGGTGGGAGGCGGCGCCGGTGGGGGCGGCGCTGCATAAGGCCTGTACTGCGGTGGTTCGGGCGGCGGCGGCGCGAAGGTGGCCGGCGGCGGGGCTGTCTCGCTGCCGGCTTCCATCGGCCCGCCCAGGTCGAACAGCGTTTCCAGCGCGTTGAAGACCTCTTGGCATTGGCCACAGCGGACCCAGCCTTCGGACACGCGTAGCTGGTCCTGCAGCACACGGAACACCGTGCTGCAAGCGGGGCAACGTGTGGCCAGGCTCATGCGAGGAATGATGCCATGGGGCTGGCGCGCTTCAGCCCGCGAACGTGGGGTTCGCGCGATCGACGGCGGCCCACGTCAAGACGAGCGGCCGGGTCCGCCCATCAGGATCCAGCCGTCTTCCTGATCCAGCACCTGGATGTCGCACCACGGCGCATAGGCCTGGATCAGCTCGTCCGCTTGCCGCTCGAGGATACCGGCCAGCACCAGGTGGCCGCCAGGCTTCAAGTGACCGCACAGCAGCGGCGCCAGCAGTTTCAGCGGCGTCGCCAGGATGTTCGCCAGCACGATGTCGTACTGGCCCTGCGCGAGGTCGGCCAGACCAGCTTGCAGCGTCACGCCGTTGGCCTTGGCGTTGTAGCGGCTCGACTCCACTGCCGCCGGATCTATGTCCAGTGCGTCCACCGTCGCTGCGCCATGCAGGGCGGCACCGATGGCCAGGATGCCGGAGCCGCAGCCATAGTCGAGCACACGGGCGCCAGCCGTCGCTGCGCCGTGCTGTGCGATCCAGCGCAGGCACATGCGGGTGGTCGGGTGGGTGCCGGTGCCGAAAGCCAGGCCCGGGTCGAGGCGGATCACGCGCTCGGCCGCCGCCGGCGGCTCATGCCAGCTCGGCACGATCCAGAAGCTGGGCGTGATCTCGACCGGCGCGAACTGCGACTGCGTCAGCCGCACCCAGTCCTGCTCTTGCACCTGCTGCAGGCTTTGCACGGCCAGGCCTTGGACCCAGTCCTGCGCCAGCAACAGCGTCATCGCATCGGTGGCCGCGGCTTCGCTGTCGAACAGCGCCTTCAGCGTCGAGCGTTCCCAGCCCGGCTGCGGCGCCGGCATGCCAGGCTCGCCGAACAGCGCGTGCTCGGCGTCGGTGTCCGCATCGGCATCTTCGACCGACACCGACAACGAGCCCAGCTCATCCATCAACGCGTCGGACACCGGCTCCACCAGCGCTTGCGGTGCGCTCAGGCTCAACTCGTACATCGCCACGTCAACCGCCTTCTTCAGCGTCGGTGTTCTGCCAGCCAGCCTTCCAAATAATGGATGCTGGTGCCGCCGGCGATGAAGTTGGCATCGACCATCAGCTCGCGGTGCAGCGGGATGTTGGTCTGGATGCCTTCGACCACCGTTTCAAGCAGGGCGGTACGCATGCGCGCCAGTGCCTGCTCGCGGGTGTCGCCGTGGCAGATGATCTTGCCGATCATCGAGTCGTAGTTCGGCGGCACGAAGTAGTTGGTATAGGCATGCGAATCAACGCGCACACCCGGGCCGCCCGGCGCATGCCACATCGTGATGCGGCCCGGCGACGGGAAGAACTTGTACGGGTCTTCGGCATTGATGCGGCACTCGATCGCGTGGCCGCGCATCTCGATCTGGCGCTGCGTGAACGGCAGCTTCTCGCCGGCAGCGACGCGGATCTGCATCTGCACGATGTCGATGCCGGTCACGAGTTCGGTCACCGGGTGCTCGACCTGCACGCGGGTGTTCATCTCGATGAAGTAAAACTCGCCGTTCTCGTACAAGAACTCGAAGGTGCCGGCGCCGCGGTAGCCGATTCTTTTGCAGGCGGCGGCGCAGCGCTCGCCGACCTTCTCGATCACACGGCGCGGAATGCCCGGTGCCGGCGCTTCCTCGATGATCTTCTGGTGGCGGCGCTGCATCGAACAGTCGCGCTCGCCCAGCCAGACGGCGTTCTTGTGCTCGTCGGCCAGGATCTGGATCTCCACATGGCGCGGGTTCTCGAGGAACTTCTCCATGTAGACGGCCGAGTTGTTGAAGGCCGCACCCGCTTCCGCGCGCGTGGTCTGCACCGCGTGGATCAGCGCCGCTTCGGTGTGCACCACGCGCATGCCGCGCCCGCCACCGCCGCCGGCCGCCTTGATGATCACCGGGTAGCCCACCGCGCGGGCGATCTTGGTGATCTCTTTCGGGTCCTCGGGCAGCGCGCCCTCCGAGCCCGGCACGCAGGGCACGCCGGACTTGATCATCGCCTGCTTGGCCGCGACCTTGTCGCCCATGGTGCGGATCGAGTCCGGCGTCGGGCCGATGAAGGTGAAGCCGCTTTGCTCCACGCGCTCGGCGAAGTCGGCGTTTTCGGACAGGAAGCCGTAGCCGGGGTGGATGGCCTCGGCGTCGGTCACCTCGGCGGTCGAGATGATCGCCGGCATGTTGAGGTAGCTCTGGCCGGACGGTGCCGGGCCGATGCACACCGCTTCTTCGGCCAGGCGGACGTACTTGGCGTCACGGTCGGCTTCTGAATAGACGACGACCGCCTTGATGCCCATCTCGCGGCAGGCGCGCTGGATCCGCAGGGCGATCTCCCCGCGATTTGCAATCAATATCTTCTTGAACATGGGCGTGCCGCTTACTCGACCACGAACAGCGGTTGGCCGAACTCGACCGCCTGGCCGTTCTGGACCAGCACCTGCGTGATCGTGCCGGCCTTGTCGGTTTCGATCTCGTTCATGATCTTCATGGCTTCGATGATGCAGACTGCATCACCTTCCTTGACGACGGTGCCCACCTCAGCCAGCGGCTTGCCGCCGGGCGTCGACGACACATAGAAAGTGCCGACCATCGGCGACTTGACGACGTGGCCGGTCGGCACGGCCGGCGCGGCTTCGGGGACCGGCGCTGCCGCCGCCGTGGCCACTGGGGCCATGGCTTGCATCTGCTGCGGTGCCATCATCATCGGCGCCTGCCCGGCCATCACGGCGCCGCCGGACTTGACGATGCGAACCTTGCCGTCGGCCTCGGTGATTTCGAGTTCGGCGATGTTCGAGTCCGAGACCAGGTCGATCAGGGTCTTGAGCTTGCGAAGGTCCATGGGATCAATCTCCAGCAGAGGTTTCGTCGCGGGCGCGAAGTGGAGGCGGGCCGAATCGGGCGCTTTGCCCTGGTCCGAAGTGGCTTGCGGCGATCCCGCGCAGTTCAGCGCTGATCGTCTGCGAACCACTGCATATTTCACCCCAGCAGATCAGGGCGCCCAGCGCAGGTTGATTCGGCGCGCGAAGGTCAAGAACGTGCATTCCTGGCTTGCTGTGCGGCTCCCAAAAGCCGCGGGCCGTTTTTAGAAGACGCGAACTTTACGCCTTTTGACCTCACTTAGAAGCAGCTAGGCTCAAAATAAAGTGGCATCAACCTATTGACAGGCCTCGGACGGGGTGGCAACCCTTTGTTACCGCCGCGAGGCCCGCAACGCGGGCTTTCAACCGGTTCGGGCCCAACCCGCCAATTCATCGAAAGTGGTCGAACCCAGCTTTCGGCGTGCGGCCAAGCCGTCCGCTCCCAATTGAACACTGAATGGCAGGCCTCCGGCTGGGTTGCCCAGCCGGCGGACCCAGCTCAGGCCCTCATTGCCGGCCAGCACGATCGGGAAGCTCACCGGCGTCTGTTTTAGAAAGGACTGCACCGGCCCGGCCTGGTCGATTGCCACTCCCAGCACTTGCCAGCCCTGGCCGGCGAACTCATGCACGAAGCGGTCCAGCTCCGGCATCTCCTTCACGCACGGCGGGCACCAGGTGGCCCAGAAGTTGACCACCAGTGGCCGCCCGCGCAGCGATCGCAGGGCCATGCCGGCGCCGCTGGGGGTCGGCAGTTCCAAGGCCCAGAAGTCTTCCAACGCATCGCCCCCGCCCGCGGATTCGGATTCGCCGGCGCTGCCGGATCGCCACGCACGCCAGCCCAGGCCGGCAGCCAGTGCCCCGGCGCCGGCCAACGCAAACAGGCTTCGTCGCGCGATCGGGCTCATCGCGGGTCTCCTGAGCCGCTCTCTGCCCGGGCCAGGCGCTGGCGCAAGGCAGCGGCGTCGCCGCGCCAGGTCTGGCCGCGCGCGTCGGGCTTCAGTGCACCCCGCAGCTCGTCGTGGTCGTGGACGATAAAGTGAATACTCACCATTTCTCCCAGCTCCGGGCAACGGGCTTCAACGGACAACACTGGTTCTTCATCGCCAGGGTCGCTGTGGCTCTCGAAGGCGATGCCCAGGTTCAGAAAGCCGATCTCGGCCGCTTTCACGTCGTCGCAGTACAGGTCAATCAGCACCGCCGACAGCCGGGTGGCAGTGCCCCGCCAGACGGCCCCGCCCAGGTACGGCCGGAACTCGGCCAACCGGTCCATCCAGCGCAGCGCCAACCCGCGCAGCGCCGCCAGTTCAGCGGGCTGGGTGTCGGCATGAAAGAGGGCGATGTGCTCGCGCACGGCGTCTTCCACCTGCTCGTTCGGCGGCAGCGCGGCACCTCGGCCGGCTTGCGGGCCGAGGTCGCGCAGCGCCCGGCGCTTGGCGGCGGCGTAGTCCAGGCCCTCTTCCACCACCAGGCGGGCGGCGCGGGCACACAGTTCGGCGGTGAGTTCGTCGCTCGAGGCCATAGATGATGTCAGGGGCTCAGGGCAGCTCGACGCCGCCCATCCGGGCCACGATGGTGCCAGCCCGCCCGTTGACATACGGCGAGCCGGGGTTCTTCTCGAAGCGCTTGGGCGCGGGCAGCATCACCGCCAGCCGCGCGGCAGGGTAGGCGCCCAGCTGGGCGGCATCGACATGGAAATAGTGGCGCGCGGCTGCCTGAGCGCCAAAAACGCCTTCGCCCCATTCGACGCTGTTGAGATAGATCTCCAGGATGCGCCGCTTGTCCAGCAGGGCTTCCAACATATAGGCGAGCACGATCTCCTGGCCCTTGCGCACGGCGGTGCGCTCACCGGACAGGAACAGGTTCTTCGCCAGCTGCTGCGTGATCGTCGAGCCGCCGATGACCTTGGCGGTGGCACGCGGGGCCGGCTTGGCGACCGGCTTGCCGGTCTGGGCGCGCTTGGCTTCGCGCTTTTCCAGCTGCTCGTTGATGCGCTCGGCGCGCGCTTCGGCCTTCTGGTTCTTCTCGTACGCCGCCTCGATTGCGTCCCACTCCACCCCGCCGTGGTCAAGAAAACCGGCGTCTTCGCTGGCGATCACCGCCCGCTTCAGGTGCGGTGAGATGCGATCGGCGTCGACCCACTGCTGGCCCCAGAGGACCTCGTGCTTTTCACTCACCAGGCGCCAGATCTCGCTGCGCTGGAAGCTGCTCGACTCCGGCGCGATGACCAGCATCAGCGCGATGCGGGCGACGAAATAAAGCTGCAGCGCAATGCCGCACAACACCATCAGCATGAGAAGTCGGCCCAGCGCCCGCAGTGCGCTCATGGCTTGGCCTCGTGCGCCAGCTGCTCACGCAGCATCGCCAGCACCGGGCCTGTGGCGGGGCGCACACCACGCCAAAGCGCGAAGGCTTCCGCTGCCTGCTCGACCAACATGCCCAGGCCGTCGCGCGGGCGCGCACCGTTCGCCTCGGCCCAGCGCAGGAAGCCGGCCGCGGCGGGGCCGTACATCAAGTCGACGACCAGCGTGCCTTCGCGCAGCACCTTGTCAGACACCGGCACCGCGTCGCCGCCCAGGCTGCTGGCGCTGGCGTTGAGCACGATGTCAAAGCGGCTGCCGGCATCCGCCAAGCCGGTGGCGTGGAGTTCGGCGCCTTGCGCCCCGGCCAGGTCTTGATGTCGATCGCACAACGACTGCCCGCGCTCGACTGTTCGGTTGGCGATTACCACCTCGGCCGGCGAGGACTGCAGCAGCGGCCCCAGCACGCCGGCGGACGCACCACCCGCGCCGATCAGCAGCACGCGCTGCCCCGCGATCGGCTGCCCCGCGTTGCGCTCGATGTCGGTGATCAGGCCTGCACCGTCGGTGTTGTCGGCCCACCAGCCCTCGGCATCGAAGCGAACCACGTTGGCGGCCTGGGCCAGCGCGGCGCGTTCGGTGTGGCGAGGGCAGAGGCGGAAGGCGTCGAACTTGAACGGCACCGTCACGTTGCAGCCCTTGCCCCCTTTCGCGGCAAAGGCACGCAGCGTCGCCTCGAAGCCATCCAGCGGCGCCAGCACCCGCTCGTAGCCCATCGCTTGTCCGGTGGCGGCTGCGAACGCCCCATGGATGGCCGGCGAGCGGCTGTGCGCAACCGGATTGCCCAGCACGGCGTAGCGGTCGAGTGCGGACGTCGACAGGGTCATCGGCAATGCGAATGAGGCGCCCCGCGCGTCAGCGCGGCGTGGCGTTGCTGAGCGTGGTCTCCAGCCCGTCGGTGCGGGTGAAGCGAAAGCGCGAAGTGACGACGATCTGGTCGGCCTGGTTGCGCATGGCGGTGGTGAAAGGGCCGAACGGCCCGGCCGCATGCACGATGGCCACGGCGCGCCGGTTCAACTCCGCCGACTTGGCTGGCCGCACGACCTCGGCCTCGATCACGTGGCCGCGCGAGTCGATCGTCAGGTTCATCGTCAGCTCGCCATACAGCTTCTGACCCTTGTACTCGGGGAAGTTGCGCGTGCCGCGCTCTTCGATCTTGCGGCGCAAGGTGTCGTAGTACAGCGCATAGACCTCTTCGCGCGTGGCCGGGCTGATGTAGCGCTTCTTCGGCCGCGCGTTCTCGTCGTTGATGCGCTTTTCGATCTCAGCCAGCATGCGCAGCAGCTGGCGGCGACGCTCTTCCCGCTCGGCCTCGTCCCGGCTCTGGACCGGTCGGGCCGGGTCGGGCGGCGGCAGCAGTGCCATCTCGCGCCGAATCTGCGCCAGCAGCTGTTGCTGCACGTCCTGCATCTGCTCGACCTGCTTGGTCGCTTCGGTCTCGGCGTCGCCGGCGATCGTGATCGCCGATGGCGGCAACGGTGATGTCGCCCGGCCCTTCTCGGCCTCGCCGCCGCCGGCCAGGCTGGCTTGTGCGATGGCTTGGGCCTTGAGCGGTTTCTCGTCGGAGCGCGCGTTGACCAGCACGACTTCGAGCGGCGTGTCCTCGAACACCCGGTTGAAGGCCTCGGGGTTGACGAAGCGCATGGTCAGCAACACACCATGCACGGCGACCGAGGCGATCAGCGCCCAGTGCAACGCCGTCAGCGGCAGCGCCTTGAGGTAAGCGAGCCAGCGCATGACGCTCAGGCGGCGGCCGGCACGGCGCCGGGCGCTTCGTTGTTGCCGTCGCCACCGTCCGTGAGGTCGATCGCCAGCGTCAGCGCGCCAGCCGCGGCCTGCTCGGCGTCGCCTTCGCCTTCTTCGTCGGCCGTGGCTTCGTCGGCGGCACCGTCATCCAGGCGCGCGACGAGGCTGGCGTGCAGGTCGAGCGTCAGCAGGTCGATGCCGGTGACGCGAACCCGTACATGGGTGCCGCGCGGCAGGCTGTCGGTACCGAGCGCACGGAAGACCAGCGGCAGGTGGTCGCTGCGGACCAGTCCGTCCTTCATCACCGATGCGTCCAATTCCGTCAGGCCTTGCTGCTCGACATGGCGCAGCGCCCAGTAGCGCTCGATGCCATTCTGGAAGCCGTTGTAAGCGGCGTAGGCGCCGTCGAAGCCCGAGATGATCGAGAACAGCGTTGCGTCTTTGGGCTTGAACGGCGCGGCCAGCGCGGCGGTGCGGCCGTGGCGGGCGCAGGCAATGATCTGCCACTGATTGACCAGGTCGACATAACGCCGCAGTGGCGAGGTGGCCCAGGTGTATTGAGCCACGCCCATGCCGGCGTGCGGTGCCGGCTTCACGCCCATGCGCACCTTCACGCCCGGCGCCAGGCTGGCTTGGCTGCGGTAGATGCCAGGCACGCCCAGCTCGCCGAGCCAGCCACCCCAGCGGCTGTTGGCCAGGATCATCGCTTCCGAGACGATCAGGTCCAGCGGTGCGCCGCGGCGGCGCTCGGTGATGCGCACGATTTCGCTGCCGTCGGGCTCGGCGCCATCGTTGCCTTCGAGGCGGAAGTTGTAATCCGGGCGGTTGAAGTTTTCCGGCTTGCCGCGCACGACCTCGCGCGCTGCCTTCAGCGATTGCGCGAGGCGGAAGCAGAACGCCAGCTCGGTCGCGAACGGGTAGTTGGCCGGCGCTTCGCCGGTCAGCGTGGCTTCGGTGACGTGCTCGTCCAGCTGGTCGTGGCGCAGGTTGGCTGCGATTGGCACCCGCTCGAGTTTGGTCTCGCTGCTCTTCACTTCCAGCGTGGCTTCGTCGATCGTGACGTACAGGCTGACGGCCGGGCAATCGCGCCCCTCGATCAGCGTGTAGGCCTGCACGACCGCGTCGGGCAGCATCGTGATCTTGAAGCCCGGCATGTAGACGGTGGACAAGCGGTCGCGCGCAACTTTGTCCAACGCCGAATCGGGCGTAAACGCCAGCGCTGGCGCGGCGATGTGGATGCCGAAGGTGACCGTGCCGGTGCCCAGGCCCTGCACCGACAGCGCGTCGTCGATCTCGGTGGTCTGCGAATCGTCGATCGAGAAGGCTCGGACTGGCGCGAGCGGCAGTTCGTCGCGGATCGCGGGCGCTTCGAGCGCGGGGAAGCCGTAGCCCTTCGGGAAGGTCTCGAACAGAAAGCGGCGCCAGTGGAACTGGTAGGGGCTGCTGATCGCGCCGGAGGCGGTCAGCAAGTCCAGCGGCGCGCGCTGGCTGCGCTTGGCCGCCTCAACCACGGCCTTGTACTCGGGCGCGTTCTTGTCGGGCTTGAACAGGATCTTGTAGAGCTGCTCGCGCACGGGGGCCGGGCATTGGCCGGCAGCCAGTTCCTCGGCCCAGGCTTCGATCTGTGCGGCCTGCTGCTTCTTGCGCTCGATCGCGAGCAGCGCGGCCTTGACGATCTCTTCCGGCGCCTTCTTGAACAGGCCCTTGCCGGCGCGGCGGAAGTAGTGCGGCGCGTCGAACAGGCGGAACAGTGCCGCGGCCTGGAGCTCGGGGCCGGCTTTTGCATCGAAATAGTCGCGGGCCAACTCGGCAAAGCCGAACTCGCCTTCGGGGGCGAATTCCCAGGCCAGGTCGAGGTCGATCTCGGGGGCGCGCGCATGCGCAATCGCCAACAGCTCGGCCGGCTGCGGCTTGTCGAAGCGCAGCAGCACGTTGGCGGATTTGACCTTCACGCGCTTGCCTGAATCCAGCTCGACTTGCATCGAACTGTCGGCTTCGGACATCACGCGGCCGGCGAGGAATTTGCCGGCGTCATCGAACAGGGCATACATCACGGCGGCGATTGTCGCTGAGCGCGGCAACCTGTTCGTGTCAAACGGTGGCAGTGGGTTTTTAGACCGTCACACCGTCCGAGACCACCGGCAGAAGCTTCCACCCGATGCGCCTCATGGGATCAGGCGAAGGAAGCGCAGCGCGAAGGGCAACTGCTGGTCGAAGTCGCTCAGGCCATGGTCGCTGCCTTCGAGCAGCAGGGTGTGGGCACCGGCGTGACGGGCCGTCATCTCGCGCCAGTCCAACAGCTCGTCGCCTTTGGCAATCACAGCAGCGTAGCGCTCGGGCCGGGTCAGGTTGGCCGCGGTCATGGCGCGCAGTTCGTCGACGAACTCTGCGCGAAAGTAGAAATGCTCTTCCGGCTTCTGCCAGGTGGTCTGCTCGCCGATGTGGCGTGCCAGATCGCGCGCCGGATCGACGGCCGGGTTCAGTACCACGGCAGGACACCCCATGCGCTCAGCGACCACGCTCGCGTAGAAGCCACCGAGCGAGCTGCCCATCACCGCCATCGTGTGGTGCGGCCAGGCGGCGATGCCTTCAAACACCAGTTGCATCGCTTCGCGCGGCGATGGCGGCAGCTGCGGGCACCAGAAGTGGATCTCGGGCCGGTGGGTGGCCAACCACCGGCCCACCATCTGCGCCTTGGTCGACAGTGGCGACGAGCGGAAACCGTGCAGGTACAGGATGTCGGTCGGAACAGGTCTCGGTACGGCACCCATCACGCGTTTCAGCCTTTGGCTGCCAAGGCGGCCAGCAGCTTGCCGTGTACGCCACCGAACCCGCCGTTGCTCATGCACAGCACATGGTCGCCCGGCTTCGCCGCCTTGACGACGGCGGCGACCAGCGTGTCGATCGTGTCGCAGACCTGTGCTTGTTTGCCCATCGGTGCCAGCGCTTCACGCGCGTCCCAACCCAGGTTGCCTTGGTGACAAAAGCTCAGGTCGGCTTCTTCCAGCGCCCACGGCAGCTGCGCTTTCATCGTGCCGAGTTTCATCGTGTTCGAGCGCGGCTCGAAAACAGCCAGGATGCGGTCGACGCCGACCTTGCGCCGCAGTCCATTGACCGTGGTGCGCATCGCGGTCGGGTGGTGGGCGAAATCGTCGTAAACCTTGACGCCGTCAGCCTCGCCGCGCAGTTCGAGCCGGCGCCTGACGTTTTCGAAGCGAGCCAGCGAGGCGGCGGCCTGCTCGGGTGCCACGCCCAGGTGCTCGGCGGCGGCGATCGCCGCCAGCGCGTTGAGTTGGTTGTGCTCACCCAGCAGCGGCCATTCGACGCGGGCCAGCTTCATCGATCCGCGCAGCAGGTCGAAGGCCTGCGGTTCACCACGGGCGCGCCACGCACCGGGTTCTTCCTTGCGCGAGCCAAAGCGCTGCACTTCGCTCCAGCAGCCACGTTCCAGCACGCGCTGCAGCGCCTCGTCGCGAGCGTTGACCACCAGGCGACCGCTGGCCGGCACGGTGCGCACCAGGTGATGGAACTGAGTCTCGATCGCGCCCAGGTCCGGGAAGATGTCCGCGTGGTCGTATTCGAGGTTGTTCAGGATCGCGGTGCGCGGTCGGTAGTGGACGAACTTGCTGCGCTTGTCGAAGAACGCGGTGTCGTACTCGTCGGCTTCGATCACGAACGGCGTGTTGGCGCCCGCTGCCGCATCGCCCAGGCGTGCCGAGACGCCAAAGTTGCGCGGCACGCCACCGACCAGGAAGCCCGGCTCCAGCCCGGCCTGGTCGAGGATCCAGGCCAGCATCGCGGTTGTCGTCGTCTTGCCGTGGGTGCCAGCGACGGCCAGCACGTGGCGGCCCTGCAGCACGTTTTCTGCCAACCATTGCGGGCCGCTGGTGTAGGCGGCGCCGGCATCGAGCACCGCTTCCATCAGCGCGTTGCCGCGGGTGACGACGTTGCCGATCACGAACACGTCGGGCTTGAGCGCCATCTGGTCGGCGCCGTAGCCCTCGATCAGCTCGATGCCCAAGGCCCGCAGCTGGTCGCTCATCGGCGGGTAGACATTGGCGTCGCAGCCGGTGACGTGGTGGCCGGCCTCGCGCGCGAGCGCCGCCAGGCCGCCCATGAAGGTGCCGCAGATGCCCAGGATGTGGATGTGCATGGAAGACAAAATTCTAGGCAGCGGGCCGCCGCCGGCGGGCCGCGAGGCGGTCAGGAAGGCTTAGGCGGCGTGCAGCGCATGACGCGCCGCCTGCACGGTGGTGGCAATGTCTTCGGCCGTGTGGGCGGCGCTGACGAAGCCAGCCTCGTACAGGGCCGGCGCCAAGTAGACGCCGCGGTCCAGCATCGCGTGGAAGAAGCGGTTGAAGCGCTCCTTGTCGGTGGCCATCACCGCGTCGTAGTTCTGCGGCAGTTCGCCGCCGAAGAAGAAGCCGAACATGCCGCCTTCGCTGTCGGACGCGAAGGGCACGCCGGCTTCGTCGGCGGCGGCTTGCAGGCCTTGAACCAGCGTGCGCGTCGATGCGGCCAGCGCCTCGTAGAAGCCTGGCTTGGCGATCTCGCGCAGCGTGGCGAGGCCGCAGGCGGTGGCCACCGGGTTGCCCGACAGCGTGCCGGCCTGGTAGACCGGGCCCAGCGGGGCCAGCTGGTGCATGACCTTGCGCGTCGTGCCGAAGGCCGCCAGCGGCATGCCGCCGCCGATGACCTTGCCGAACACGCTGATGTCGGGCTTGAAGCCGGGCAGGGCCTTTGCGTAGACGCTTTGGGCGCCGCCGAGCGCGACCCGGAAGCCGGTCATCACCTCGTCGAACACCAGCAGCGCGCCGTGCTGGTCGCACAGCTCGCGCATCCGCTTGACGAAGGGCACGCTGGCGCGAACGAAGTTCATGTTGCCGGCGATCGGCTCGATCATCACGCAGGCCAGTTCTGCGCCATGGGTCGCGAAGGCGGCTTCGAGCTGTTCGATGTCGTTGTAGCGCAGCACGAGGGTGTGTTGCACGACCTCGGGCGGCACGCCGGCGCTCGTCGGGTGGCCGAAGGTGGCCAGGCCCGAGCCGGCCTTGACCAGCAGTGCGTCGGCATGGCCGTGGTAGCAGCCTTCGAACTTGATCAGCTTGGAGCGGCCGGTCGCGCCGCGCGCCAGGCGGATGGCGCTCATCGCGGCCTCGGTGCCCGAGCTGACCAGGCGCACCTGCTCGATGCTCGGCACTTGGCGGATGATCTCTTCGGCCAGCTCGACTTCGCGCTCGGTTGGTGCGCCAAAGCTGAAGCCGTCGCGCGCCGCCTTCAGCACCGCGTCGAGCACCGCCGGGTGGCCGTGGCCCAGGATCATCGGTCCCCAGGAGCCGATGTAGTCGATGTACTTCTGGCCCTCGGCGTCCCACATGTAGGCGCCTTTGGCGCGGGCGATGAAGCGCGGCGTGCCGCCGACGGCGCGGAAAGCGCGTACCGGCGAATTGACCCCACCGGGGATGCTGATTTGGGCGCGTTCGAAGAGGGTGGTGTTGCGGGAGACTTCGGAATCAATGGACACGGCGCGAGCCTCCGGGCGGGGTGGTGGGCTCGCTGGGGGACAGGTCGTCGGTGACGTTGCCGCCGTCTTCGGCCGCTTCAGGGTTTTCGGCGTCTTCGGGCGGCATCGCCCAGAAGAAGCGGTCGGGAATGATATTGCCCATGCCAGGGCGGAATCCCGCGTCCAGGCTCTGGTCGAGGAACTGCAGCGACTCGCCGACGGCGGCCTGCAGCTCGCTGCCGACGGCCAGCAGCGAGGCCAATGCGGCGGACAGCGTGTCGCCGGCACCAACGAAGCTGACCTCGAACAGCTCGAATTTCTCACCCGTCAGCGCGCCCTGGGCCGAGGCCAGCACGTTGTCGATGAACTGGCTTGCCGTGCCCTTGGCTGGCAGTATCACGCCGGTCACCAGCACGTAGCGGGTGCCGTGTTCGGCGGCTGCCACGGCCAGCTCGCGCGGTGAGGCCGGGCGGTCGGAGTCCCACTCGGGCAGCAGGAAGTCGGTCAGTGTTTTGTGGTTGCCCACCAGCACCTCAGTGGCGGGCAGGATCAGCTCGCGGAACGCGTCGAGATAACTTTGAGATTCATCGTCCGACATCCAGGCCAGCGCCGGCAGGTAGGACACCAGCGGCGCCTCGGCGTAGTCCGAAAGAATCTCGGCCACGGCTGACACGTTTTCGGCCGAGCCGAGAAATCCGACCTTGAAGCCGGCGAGGGTCACGTCTTCCAATACGTATCGGGCTTGCTCGACGATCGCATCACCGTCGATCACGTGCTGGTCGAAGATTTCGGCGGTGTCGCGCATCAGGATGCTGGTCACGACAGGCAGGGCATGCGCCCCCATCGCAGCGATGGTGGCCACGTCGCCGCCGAGGCCACCGGCGCCGCTGGGGTCACTGGCGTTGAAGCTCATCACGCAAGCGGGTGCGGGAGCTTCTTGTTCGGGATCGGCAGGGCCGGTGCCCGGTTCGCTTTGGGGTGTGGTGGTCATCGGTCAGGAGCCTGCTCGCCGGAGTATTGCGACACGTGTTGTGCGCACTTGTGGCGAGAAGTTCAGAAAAGGGTGAGCTTTGTGGCGTATGTGCCGATAAACCCTTGGCTTTTGCCTAGAGCCCGTGGCTACAATCAAAAGCGATTGTAGTGATCTGGCAACGACAAAAGTGAGTGAATACCGAACCTGGATGTGCCTCATCTGCGGATGGATTTTTGACGAGGCCGCTGGGGACGCCGAGCATGGCATTGCGCCGGGCACCCGTTGGGACGATGTCCCGATGAATTGGACCTGCCCAGAATGCGGTGCACGCAAGGAAGATTTCGAAATGGTTCAGATCTGACACTCGCCGTCATCGCAGCCTTGAATTTCCCGCCGCCATTCAGGCGTGCACAACAATCATCGTTTGGGGGCGAATGGTGACCGATAAAACTACGGAACACCCCGCGTCGGCGACCAGGGTTCTGGT
>Ga0307516_10000420_pt1 | contig 55592 bp, 66 predicted proteins | sample 19_EM_MG_FD_203310 | JGI IMG/M metagenome (GOLD analysis project Ga0307516, IMG submission 203310) | Populus trichocarpa ectomycorrhiza microbial communities from riparian zone in the Pacific Northwest, United States - 19_EM | ecosystem: Host-associated > Plants > Roots > Unclassified | place...
GCTTTTGCGTGCAGAGTGAAGAATGGCAGCCTTGTTTTCCACATCAAATGATGCAATATTGGGTGGGGTGTTGAGTGTTGCCAGGCCTTCATCCTAGTAAGTTGGTTATCAGTGTGTGCATGTCAACGTTTTGAAAACTTACCAATGCAACACTCCAGTCCCGGAGCATGGCATTTGACAGAGAAAGTGCGCCATTGGGGCCAATGTATGTAAATCCGTCATCACCCTCATTCTTGTACTTCTTTTCGAGCTTTACCCCCCATCGTGCGATGCGCTCATCAAGCTTGGTTTTCTTGCTGGACAATCCCTGCAACCATACAGTTAGTTATGTTGTGTGAATTCAAGGATATGCATACAAACCTCTCCTGAACTTGAGTCTCCCTCAGAACAAGAACGTCTTGAGCGAGAGCCTTGGGGCAAACTTTCAACACTCCGCATATCCACGTAGATCTTCACCGTAAGTGGCTTTTCTTCCGTAATCTTCTTGACCATCTCCTTATAGTCAGCTTTGTTATCGACATCAATTGCCTCGGATGTGCGTTGTCTAACAAAGACAGTCAGTAAACCTGTTATCGTAATTAGAAAAACGCACCCTTTTGTCTTAGGAGGGAGATACTTGAATGGGAAGTGCTTGTTCTCTGTAACCTCGTAGTTATCTAGACTGTGCTTGAGTAGCATCGCTTGCAAGAAGTTGATGTAGTTGGAACTGTTGAGGCTAAACGAAAGTTCCTTGAGTTTGGTGGACTTCTCTATCTTGGATGTTGTCTTCCCCTTGGCGGATGTACTCTTGACCTTTGAGTAGACCATCAATGAGACTGAGAAGTGTTGACCTTCATCATCCTCTGGAGGAGGAGACGACATGGTAGCACAAAGAAAATTTCTCTACGACTAGTGACTACAAATGTACTAGGGATACTTCTGGGGTCCTAATTGGCAATCCCAGCTGACCAAGTTTTGGTTTTTTGGTTTTCCGCGCTATAGTGAAAAGCGCTGTAAAGATGCTAGAGTGACTTATGAACAATCAAACAGTTCATTTACATAGTATCTACTATCCAAGCTAGAAGCGCCGCATCTTCCATAAATACACACACGTATGTACGACACCATCCCTCATCGCCGTACAACACTTTTTCAACATGACACGGCGTGTTAGCGCTAGACAAGCGACTTACACAACATCCCCTCCAACCTGCAATACTCTGGCACAATCGCCGCATACGTCATAAACGCATCCACGTCCGCTTCCGCCACTTTTGCCAGTCCGATCTGAGCTTCTGAGTCGGACGTGGGCAGGGCTGTGACTGGCGTGAGTGTCGTTGTAGATGTGCCCCCACTCCCGCTGGGGACCGCGCCCGCGCCGACGCCTCCGCTTGGACTTGATCCGCCCGCACCCACAGAGGCGTCGCCCGTCGCATATGTCGAAGAGGAGAGTGAGGGACCCGGGGTAGATATATCGGACGAGGCCCCTGTGAGCATACGCATGCGGCCTAAATCACGATCTGCGAAACCACCCGCGAACACGGATGCAGGTGCCATCAGTAGTCCTCCCCCTGTGTTTCCCGTGCCGCTGCCAATTCCACCTCCCAGAGCACTGCCACCACTATTCCTCTCCATCTCCTCCATCTCGTCCTCTTCCTCCTCGGCAAATACGGTCGACCCCAACCCAGACCTTCCAGCATACGGCGTACTCGTCCCGCTATTGACTCCGCTCACTCCTATCCCCCCGGCGCCACCGGCACTCGTGCGCAACAGCGTGCTCCCGCTCGCAACCCATCTCTTCCCATGTAATCTCCTTATCTCCTCTTCGAATCCTCCCAGGCCCCTCCCCGCCCCTGATCCGGCCCCGCCACCAACTCCAGATCCAGATCCAACTGCAGTCCCCGAGTGGTGGTGCCTCTCCTTCCCCCATATCCACCTCGCATAATAAGCCCCACCCAACGCTCCTCTCGATGCGAACCCTGCAGCAGGTGCATTCCTGTGCGGAACCACCTGTGCTGAATCGATTTGCGTATTAGGCATGAACACAGGCGCGTTGAATATGTCGCCGACGAGGTTGGCAACAGAGGGGAAATTGGCTGCTGCACCTGTTACGAGGATGCGGTGTGGGAGGGGGGTGTAGTCATAGGGATCGAACGAGAGACCGAGGGTTGTGGCGCGGGAGTTGAAGGTTGATGCGTTTGACAAGTTGGAGGGGTTTGACGGGATTGAGGAGGAAGAGGATGGGAGGGAGAGGGTCGTGAGTGAAGAGAGCGACGTAAGAGGCGTAGACGAGGACGAGGACGAGGGTGAAAGAAAGGTAGCAGAACCAGGCGTCCCTGATTGAACATTAACACCGCGACTTCGATTCACACTAGAGCCAAGTACACCCGTCGAAATCATACGCGACCAGCGCACTCGGAACGACAGAACTTGGCTCTCGAGCAGACATCGTGGGTTCGCCCGGAGATCGCGGAATTCGTTGACTTTGATACCGGTTTCAAAGCGGTAGATGCCTTTGACGTGCGAAAGCGGGAAGCTGTCTGCTTGGAGGAGCCAAAAGCTGAAAAGTTTGTCGTCGAGGCTGAAACGCGTGTCGGTCATGGGGGGAATGAGTTATGGAAGGCGAAAAGACGTACCCAATAGAGCCCCCTGGGGGGACGATGGCGACAAGCCGATCAAATGCACTCCAGCTTTTTGTATACATGTCCCGTACGAGTGCACGAGGGACATCTGCGTTTCTGGAAGAGAATGAGCCAATTTAGTCACACAAAGGCAGTCGGGCATTACCTGCTATTTAGCATTGCGATGTATCGCCTCTTTTCGCCGACATCCTGCGCAGGATGCGGAAACAAGCTATATAGCCTCGTAGGAACGTAGTGCTGCGCGGGTGTCATGAGGGTATCCATAGGACCAAATGAGAGTACGGCGTCTCCTGGTGATGGACAGACAGATAAGTACGCAGAAAGATAATCCGACGTGAACGGTGTCACGATCGTGTCTAGCATAATGGAAAGGTCAAATACCGCAGACATCATCCAAGGCATTATGAACATACCAGGCTCGAATCCATATCGCTCACATATATACCGAGAGAGATTCGCTGTTTTTCGTCCACTCACCATATCCACGTCGCCTAACCAATTCCTAATCCTCCTTCCCTCCTCTCGACTCCCTCCAATAATCTCAAGAACGCCATCGTCCCAGTGACCTCCCTGCGAAGCCACATGGGTCCACATCCCCGTCGCGCACGCCTCTGCCTCGCCCATACACACCCATTCGCCAACCATCATGCTAGCCAAGAACGTACTTGCTAGTTGTATCTTACCTGTCCTCGCCCATACGTCGGATGTCCACGATTCACGCACTCGAAGGAGCTGTGCAGAAAGAAGAGAAGCATTTGCGCATGTTCCTACGCGAGCGGCCATCATATCTGGGCCACCGAGCAGTGCCTCGAGCGCGAGTGCATGCGTGTGTGCAGACGTGTCTTGTGCGACGGGTGTGTTGGCGAGTGAGAATGTGTTTGGGGGTAGTTGGGAGTGCAAGGGGAGGCGTGGGTCGAGGGCGGGGAAGGAGGGTATCGGTGTGGATTTCCACCAGACGACAGCGTACTAAGTAGCGGGTGAGCACGGAGCCTCTGAGCGGCGAGAGAGGAAGTGCGCACCTGTGCGCATCCCCCGATGGCTTTTATTCGCGTGATATCGTGATTCCGTGCGAGCTTCTCCAGCAGAAAGTCTTGAGGATGGTATACGAGGGGACGCACGTGACGATGGCGCGGAAGTTTACGATCGAAGAATTGGCAAAAAAAAAAAGGTTCCAAAATTAGTATACCTTGTAAAAAATTTGATCCCGCGAAACGCAGTCGCACCAAGTGCTTTCACCCACATATCGACGGGCGTGGTGTATGCATCGCCTGGGGTTGTGAATATGCCGCCCTGTGTTCTACAAGGGTGTCAGATCGCTGTCTGCGTGGGTTCGTGGTGTGTATGGGTGGGCGTAACCCCGAGAAGGGGCGATCGGCGCACGTCGGGTCCATGTGCACGGGCGACGAGCGCTGGCACAGAGACACGAATGGGATGTCGACTTACTGATACTCCGGCAACTCCGAGTCGAAATCGACACATTCCACACCTACGAGTTCCAAACTTTCATCTATGATCGATGCGCGCAGTTGATCTGTAGCAAGTTCAAGTCCTAGAAAAAGGGCTGGTCCCGATTTTTGCCCTGGTGCCATTGTGATTTAAGTTGAGTGAGAGCAAAATTCTGAGCAAAGCGAGTAGCGTGTGAGTTCGTGGGTATGATGTGAGATATTGGTACTAGATTGATGAGATGATGCTGGGTATCCTCTGAGATGCTGGCTGTCGTTGTGATCGCTGTGTGTTGTGGTGAGCAGGTCGAGTTGAGTTCATCCTATTCCCACGCACTTGTTTAGTTTTATGTATGTTCAGCGTCTTTTTATCACTTGTGCACAACAGTCGGCGCCCATGGATGCATGGATCATATCAGTGAGTGATAGTATCTAGTCCCTGCGACGATCGAATCCAAGACACGTACGCGCGTCGACCACAATCACTACTCGGTCTGAAACTGAACTACATAGCTCTAAGGTATTATGGGTCGCCAGGCGAATGGTACTGAGAAGGATGGATCACCACCGCAACAACTACGTAGCGGATTCGCGTCGCAGGCTTAGTTGACAGAGCAGAAATCTACTAACGAAACGAGTCTACGTGTCCTGACGGAGTGCTATCCACACGTTTAACCAACGCATATCGACACTCGAGCACCTACCCCCCATTCGCATCTGTACTTTCTTCCCCTGTACTGCTAATCAAGCAGTAGTATGTATAGGGAAACGTGCCTCCATGCACTAAATGAATAAAAAAAAAAGCATCAAAGTTACGCGGCGCAGTGGGCTACTAAGTATAATTGGCAGTGTACTGGTGGCAAATATCAGATAAGGCCTACTAGGGTCTCGCCTCAGCTTTGAGGATAGAAACTGAGGCCAGTATCTCTATCCTCAGAGGTGAGGTGAGAGGTACTTACAACGGGTTAAACGAGGATGAGAAACGCCGGACACTGAGTATATCTTTTGTGATCCGTCGGAGGGAATCGCCCAATACCAAACATATGCGTGAATATCATAGGTTAGGTTCGCGAAATGTGGGAGATGTGGCTCGTATTACTCGGGTGCGTATTATACGCGGCAATTCTCTGCATCTAAGCCTGTCAGTCTGCCCCTATCGCGGTCATCTCTCTCGTTTTCCGACAGTAATCCGCGCCGTTCCTCTGCCTAGCGCATTATGGAGCGTATGGCAAGTTTCTCTAAGAACTCGGTTGGCATGATATGATCGCCAGTGCGCCACCGCAGGCATGCTAGTCTCAGTTAGACATCATTATCCGCAACGAGAGAAAGAGACGGCTAACTTTCGCGCGTTGGATATAAGGGACTATGCTGCAAGCATGCTTTGGCGGGATACCCCGTTCTATCAGGTCGCTTTCGTGGCTCAGAGCAGGGTTGCTCCAGACTACTTCCAAAGTCTAAATGCACTATGCTTATTACATAACAAAGAACAACCTCACCAGTCTTACATAAGAATCTTCCGTTCCCAGGTCACCGATGCAAAACAAAGAGCAGCCATCCACATCCACGAAAAACCAACTCACTCAGTCTGGAATCACACTGGTGCTACCTTCGCTCAGAGCACTCAAGGCTGCAAAGGCAGGGAACAAGTCAAAGGCAAACGTTGCATCAGACAGCACCAAGAAGGCCCCACCTACTAGACCGGTCAAGCTTAAACCGCTCAAAGATGTCCTCGCCAAGCTCATCTATCAGATTAAAAGGTGCGGCCGTGTGGATGGAGATAAGTGTCCGTGTACTGACACAGTGGAACAGGAGGGACGACTATGCCTTTTTCCTCAAACCTGTGGATGCTACCCTGATCCCAGGATACACCGACGTGATCAAAAATCCAATGGATTTTGGAACGATGACCAGTAAAGTAGAGAGGGGAAAATACCGCTCTTTAGAGGATTTCGTGGTGTGTCCCCCCCTTCACGACCGCGCCACGTCGTCGTTACAGCTAACGCCCTCCCCCTTCACACAGTCCGACTTCCGTCTCGTCACCATGAACGCTAAGATATTCAACCCCGCGGGATCAATCTATCACTCCGAAGCAGAACGGATCGAAGCATGGGGGCTCGACCATATCTCAAAGGCATCTGCACATGTCATCGAGTACGAGACGAACTGGAATATCGAGATCGAGAATGACGATGACGATCCCGGTGGTGGGGGGATTGTTAACGTGAATATAGATGACGAGGATATGTCGACACCGCGCGATGTAGACGGGAGTATGCCTGGTGCGTCGCCTGCACCGAGTGCTACGCCCGCGCCCACACTGGGTAGACGGGGACCCAGAGGGTCACGCAAGGCACAAGCAGGCGCGAGCTCCACAATATCCGAGAGCTTGGACGCTGAAGGCCGCCTACCCGGATCCAAAGAAGGCGTCGGCGCATTTCCTCCGGGGACCCCCTTCTCCGAACTCATGGTCGCACTCAAAATGAAAGGGAAACGGTATAAGACGAAAAAAGAGCGTCTGAGATTCGAAAAAGAAGGGCCACCCTATAGTGCGGATGGAAGTTTGGATTATGCGGAGAGTAAGTTTTCTCATCTACTTTGCAGTGGTGGCGATGTGAATTTGGGGTTGCAGTGGAAGATCCATTCTCGGTGCTCAGTATATTCGTACCGGATCCACCTTCCCGTCCACAAATATACCCTCTACCCTCTCATTCCTCCAGTACTACGCCAGCCCCTGCCCTCGTCACGTCAACCACCCCAAGGCCCCGGCCCGGGACGACACGCCGCCACTGGACAATAACTCGCAATCCACCTACCCGATCCCGTCTCAAAGATGCAGAGAACGACGAGGAAGGTGGACAGTCAAAGTCCGCTGTGCCTAGGGATACGCTTCCTGGGGATTGGGGTGTATTTGCAGCTGTTCTTCGGGATGATACCCCCGCTGCCGGAACAGTTCCTTCCGAAGACGGAAGTGCAGCGGAGTGCGGAGGCGGAAGTAGAGAAGCCGAGTTCTGGACAGACGAAGCTGCCAACCAAGCGCGCGACTACCTCATTGACGTGGTATACGGCGGACCACAAGGGTATGCGTATGTGAGGAGCGTAGCTGAGTTTATGTCTCGGCCCCATGAAATTGACGATGTCGATAACATTCAGGTGAGTCTATCTGACTCTCCCCGTCCGCCTTTCGTCGAGATTATTTTTCTGCTATAATAACTAATGACTGGCCTACAAGGACCCCGCGCCCACAATGAACGCAATGCCCCTCGAAATGCCACTCGCACGGTACGTCGAGACGCGTCTCATCGATAGAGTTACACATGGGCGACACTCGCTTCTACGCGACGTTTTCTGCTCGTCGTTGTCTTTCCCTCCCCCATCCCCTGTTCGCGAACCCGAACCCGGTGTTGAAGCATCTGGATGCATCAAACCGGACCCCGATGCCAATTTCGATTCCGTTCCCCTCGCGCATCCCCATCCACCGCCGCATCCACCACCTTCCCCACACTTGCACGAATATAACCATGCGCATGAACAAGCACGAGACAGGCAACACGACATATCCCCCGGCCTGGCACGCATCCTCGCTCTCCCGTCCGCATCTTCAACACTAGCAGTTCTCCGCTCTCCACTGGATATGGCAGCACTTCTGCGCAGTCCGGAGGAGCTTGCTCGGGCGTCAATGTTAGAGGGCACTGGTACAGGTAAGAGCGTTGAAAAAAATGCGAATGGGAGTGCAGACGAAGAAGATGAAGATGAAGACGAGAGAGAGGTCGGTGATACACCCCCAGAGGCGCAGGAAGTTGACAAGAAGGAGAACAACGTCCTAGGCGAACGAGAAGCGATTGAGAGGGCGCTTATATGGTCTGCAAAGGCATTGGAGGCGTTGCAGTGGCGTATACTTGTCGGGAACGAAGTTGTCCCTGGGGTTGGGAGCGAGGTGGTTCCCGATGCGAATGCTGCCGTGGCGACTGTGGCTGCACCCGGGGGAGCGTTGAAGATAGAGGGTGGTGGAGAGGGTGGTATCGCTATGGATGTCGATGTCATGGCTCCACATGCTCCCGACGATGACGATCCTCTCATGAAGCGCGTCCGCTTGAACCTGATTGCGCTCGCCAAGCGTGCACCACTTGACAAGATTGCGCGGCTCCCCGCTGCCCTCGTGCCGGAGAGTATACGTGGTATGGTACCCACTGTCTGACACTCAGGGTGTCCGCCACGCTGTGTATCAGACTCGTGGATTACGACATTGGACACGATTACCGCAAATATTGGTACAATCGCATACAAGCCGTTTTATAATTGCAAGCTTGCATAAGTAGAGGAAAAGGAACGTTCTACATTAGAATATAGCTAGTCTCAAGTGGCACAAGTGACACATACGACTGTACAGTACATTGAGATTTATAATAATAGATGAAAGAAAGAAAGGATAGTGATCGGGCTATTTCTCAAGAGAGACGAAGATAGAAACGTACATACAACACTCGGTACATGTGAAAAAAAAGCCCTGAAAAAAGAGGGGGAAGAAAAGAGTGGAATACACGAGGACGGATGCGAGAGAAAAATGCGATGCTGTAATGGTACATCGTGGAGATTGGTGCAATTTAATCCGGATATAGGTCGCCCATCCAGCCACCATCAATAAGCCCGCATCGCCGTATGATGCGGTGGTGGTATTAGATGGTGATGTATCATCGCCTCATGTCCGCGCCCGCGCGGCGAGTGGAAGCTGGGCTGAAACGGACGACGGGACAAGCTCGGGTCGGGAATGTGCTTATACTTGGGGACAGGAACATGGCGCTGTGGACCGTCTGACGAGCGCGAGAAGTTCATAGGGACGGACGACACGGACGACCCGCGCAGAGACTGCATAGACGGACGGAGCTGCAACCTGGATGGGTGTCCACCTTTTAGTCCTGGAACATCCAGGTCGTCCGACGACGTCGACGACGACGAGGGCGCCTTGACTAGCTGCACAGCATGGTGTATACGGTTCTTGAGTTCCTCAAGCTGCTGTGGGTGGTAGTTTTTGTACCCCATGGGCCAGCAGAGCGTCTTGATCCATTCTTCCATGAGCGACGGTGTCCATTGGACGCCATTCAGTTTGGTGCCGTGGCGGAGCATCGCAACGATATCTGTTGGGTCCTCCTTTTTGTACCGCACGAGTTTGAGAGCGACGCCCCAGAACATGGTCACACTGATAAGACGCAAACCCGGTGCGTCGTAGACGGTGTTCATGTCGATATTATTCTGCTGCTTTGAGTCGTGGTAAATTGGGTCGTAGATGTGACCCTTGGGACTGTAGAGTAGCGAGTTAAGTAATGCACCTGACGGGGAGTAGACTCGAATATGCGCACTCGCGAGCAAAAGGCAGTGCAACGTCGGGGTCAGCATTCATCCAGTCGGTGCTATACGATGGAGGGGGCGTCAAAGAACCATACGAGGGTGCGAGTTCTTCGAGATCGACGTACCCGAGACGGAAATGGCGCGCCGTGGCGTTGATGCAGGACTGGAGTCTCTCCTCGGCGTCATGTACGCCGCGCTTCCGCCATTCGTGGCCAAACGCACGCCTGATGTAGTCAATGTCCCTCGTCGTCCTGCGTGTGCTGGACGTCGAGAGGTGCGGATGCAAGATCATGACAGCGCCGCCGTGGATGAACAGGCGTATCTGGGTGCGGAATTCGGCGAGGGTCCTGCTCTGAAGGTCGTCGAGGAGGTTGCGGAGCGTCGTCCGCGATAGCTGCACTTCATTGTAGGACCTGGTGGAAGATGAGCGGGACATGGACTCGGGGAGTGAAGGAAAGGGTTAGCTTTGGAAAATTGTCTGTTTCAATCCTTCAGGTTTCCTTATAAACTTGCAGTAACTCATCGCCTTCAATTTGCCCTTCTCGGATGTCCGTAACGTGTCCACGCCACCTCCTCGTGTTTTATTGGGGAACATTGGGGGCGCCTTCCAAAGGGTCGGGCCACCGCACTGTTCCAGGGTGCATACTAAGGTGGCCTTTCTCGTTCTTCGGCGCTGACGGACTTGAACCTAGAAGTGTTGCTAACCGGAAGCAGTCCAAATCTCACGGTAGCACTCCCCAACAAGACATCCTTTTTGTTCTCCTGCGCTCACGCTTTCAGCCTCCAAACCCATACAAGTCCTTGACAAGGAAACCAATATACCTTTGTGAGCCTCTCTTATTGTCTACGCTATAAAGCCACAAATATTTTGACGTCTTCAACATGAGTCCCATCGTGACCCCTTCTCACCAAAGAAGGTGGCAACAGCCGACTTCCTGCGTATAGACCAGAATGGAATCATCAAAGAGCGGTCCCCACCTGATCCTGAACCTACAGCTATTTACTTCGCATACCCTGGGGACGTGTGTTCGATAGCGTTCTAGTCCTCGATAATAGCAACTTGTGGCGCCGCCGCTTCCTCCAGTACTGCAGTTGACCCAGGTATCATCACAGTGCGCCTTTAAATTTTTCCCCTAACAAGCCTCACTACCCACAGCACAACTGAAATTCCAGTGCCCTCGGTGGAAAAATCTCTCGAGGTCCAGTACATACTCTCGGCGCCTCTCGCAGCAATAGCACAGCAACATTACCGTCATACACACCCACCATCATCATTTCTGCCACCCACACACGTGACCTATGATACACTATTCCCGAGGTGAATCATCTATCCAATTGGCACCCGACGAACATCGACGAGAATCCTACAGCTGACATAGCCACACGGAGGAATGGCCCACCTCCTCGATCTTGAAGTTTGTCATCGAACATGCTGCACATGGACATATTCATACTATGGCTCCGTTCAGGTTTACTCAGCATTCACAGCGTTTTCGTCCGTCCGGGAGCGCGAATCCATACGGCCTCAAGCACAGTCCTAGCCTGGACACAGGTCCTGTCCGGCGTCACACCCGGGGCTATGCCAGGTATGTAACTGATTCAAGTCTCTCTCACACCGAGGATTTTTGTCCAGAAAATATGACGAAATAAATGCGCAGCACACACACGGAACTCCGTGTATCTGCCCGGCAAGATAACCCGGAAACCTCGGCTCACCGCATTATCTTTCTTTGATCCGGTTGTCATTCAATGGGAATGTTTTAGTTTATGGATTCCCCTGGCCTTGTGAAGATTCTAGTCCAGGCCGGTGGATCTCTTTCCGATCGGTCCCCGCACCCGGACCCCAGGTCTGGCTCTGCGCAGTATCGAGTCGATGGACGATGGTAATGCATTTCGGTGACGTGGCAGATCCCAGCGACAGTCATGTCGCACCTCGAGATCTGATCGTTGGCCCCACAGCACACTGCTTATGTGGACAATGATGGGTGGGCCAGACAATTGTCCCAAAGTGGAGACTGGATACTAATGCAATATCCGAAACCCCGATCGTTGTCAACCCATGGTCCAGCCGAGGCGCAGGTTCGATGAGACGTGTGGCTGATTCGCTGTTTGGTCACTAAATCAAATGGTGCACAATCGTACTCCAGTGGCGGAATGTGGACAACATAGTATCGGATATGGGAGGTGGCGCTGTGATGTGAGGCACCATTTGATATCTCTCGTGTGGTGGACTGGTATCGATTATCTAGACCCCTCTGCCAACTTATCGTGGTATGTGATGAACTATGCATATGTCGCTCATCCAGGAATCTGCGGCCAGCCGTCGTTTCTGGCCAGGTCCTTAGATATCTCGGACGCGCCAAAGTTGGTGCTGGCCATAGAACGTGCTCCCACAGTTCAACGGGCATGTGTGCCAGGAATGGTATTTTCGACTCTGACAGTTCAATGCCCCGGGTTTGTCATAGGATCATGCAACCTATGACCAAGTGAATCCCAGGACGAGCCTATACGCAGTAAATGCTCACTTGATTGCTTAAGAGTTCCCAAGTTGATCTCGTTGAGCGTTCCATGCCATTGGCTGACTGCCAAGTGGCGATTGATTTGATGTGATTCATGTGAAAGTTGCCAAACCCTTGATGCGTGAACGCCGTTGGCATGTTCGATTTCATACTGTTAGGACCCTCGTGCTTTGTCCAACCTATGACTGCGAGAAGTCAGTCCTTGAAAATTGAACGTGGCGGACATACTCGTCACTTCCAGAGGTCAAAGCAAGATTTTTGGGCTTTGATGGTCCCGAGGATGTAATACCTTCTGCCTGATTGAATGTCAACCATACCAGAGTTGGCAGGCTGCCCTGGACAGTGGGCCCCGCTTTTTATACTTATGTAGAAGTTTGAACCACGACCATCGATATCGATTATCTGCAGTACGTAATATCTGGAATTCACTGCCGCGTACATACTGCACCATTCAACATCACATCATGAAGGCAATCATCCATCCAGGAATCCTTTCATTTCAGACACGTTCTGCAGTCTTTGATTTACCCTCCGATTTGCTGGAGAGTCCAAAGCTGATTCTGGCCCTCCCACTTGCCCCACAATTCGACGGGCGTGCCGGGCGTAGAGTTCCCGTGATTGGATAGATCGATGTTCACCCCTGTCCCTGGGACAAGCAGCCTAGTACGTCGTCGGGGATATGAAGTGAATCCTAGGACGAATGGGACGCGATTTGCAGAAATGCTCACCTGATGGCTTGACGGACGCATGGGTCATCTTCAACGTGCCATTCGAACGGCGCTGGCCCAGCGACCACCCTGACGCCATTCGCCGGATGACCGTCAACTCTGAGGTATGCACCAGTGGCGGATTTGATCTGAAAGTTGCCGTTGTGCTGTCGTTCAAACACCCACTATGTAAAATGATGCTGGATCAGTTTTATCAGGGTTTCAATACCGTGGATATCATGGCGATTACCGCTTGATTAGGACTGTTGTGGAACGGATAACCGATGACTGCATTGCAGGGTCGTTCGAAACGGCGCATGGATCATCAAGTGTCAGACGTACTAGAACGATTGTCGCCTCCAGAGAGGTCGAGGCAGGTCCCGCCTTTGACGTTTATAAGGGCGTAAATTCCACCCGATTGAATGCAAGCCATCTGGGAGAAGTTGCAACTAGCTAGTAGTACTATCTCTGGGACGGTGGGATCGCATCTTAAATACCCCCAAGTCTCTGCACGTGGAGATAATCATCACACGGCATCACATGTCCTTCCATGATGAGGGTGATTGAAATATGCAGGTATAGCACGTGCCGAAATGGAGCTGATGCATTCTGTTCCAGAGTCGACAATTGAAACCCATTCTTAGAATGGCAGAAGGTTATCTCATCCGACTTTTTCAGACCTTGGTATGTACTATTTCGGCATTTTAGCTGGGCGTTTTGGCGAACGAACAGGCGATTATAATATTGAGTGTAGATAGGCTTGGGACTGGCCATAGATTTTGTGTCTGTAATCTCGGAAAACATATACAAAATTCGCATCACACCATTCATCACGAACTTATCAGCCACCAAAGCTGTAGTCAGATTTCATTTTCCAGTAATGTGCCCTTGACTCACCCATCAATAATTTCCTGGAGACGCCAAAGCTGGCTCAGTGCGCCGGCGGGCCCACACCACAATTGAACAGGATTTCCAGGTTTGGAGTCACCACAACCGGAAAGGTCAATGTTTTCCCACTTCCCAGGGACAGACACCCTAAGTCGAGCGCGGCATGAACTGGCATTGAATCTTAGGGCGTAGTGGATGCTCACCTGATTCCTTGATGAGTGCTAGGGTCGTCTTGGATTTTCCAATCGTACGCCACTGGCCCAACTACTACCCTGACGCCATTCCCCTGTTGACCCTCGATCCTGAGATATAAGCCACTAGCGGATTTAATCCGAAAGTTGCCATTCCCCTGTCGTTCAAATATCCACTACAAGTGAGTGCTGGGTCAGTACTTTATCAAAGAAATGTTATGACATTGATTTCTACCCCTTGATTGGGACTGTTGTGGAACGGATAACCGATAGCTGAGAGACGTCAGTCATACGAAAAAGTGTACATATTACGCGTACTGTGTCAAACGTACTGGAACGGTTGTCATCTCCAGACAGGTCCAGACAGGTTCCGCCCTTGGCGTTGATGAGGGCGTAGATTCTACCTGGTTGAATGCAAGTCATCGTGGAGTTGCCCAGCCTGGGACAGCTGGACTGCATCTTATATACCCCGAAGTCGAGTCCCACATCACATGTCTGATCGTGGTGTATGGTAAATGAAATGTACATGTGAAGCTGGAACTAGTACATGATAGGCTGCTCTGAAACGTTGATTATGGGGTGTGAGAAAATCCTGTCCAAATATTTCTGGAGACATGGTCAAGGAAATCAATCAGCAAGATACAAGTTACAATCGAGTATTCTATCGTACAAACACCACCCATGAATGCGCAGGAGACTCCCGTTCATGGTATTCTCTCCTTGGTCATACTTAGACTTGCTGGAGGCGCCAAAGCTGGTTTAGGCCAGGCTCCCATTGGTCCCACAGCGTAACGGGCGTGCCAGGATTGGGGTTTCCATGATCAGACAGGTCAATGTTAATGTATCTCCCAGGAACATACAACCTAGATTGGTACGACGTGAAATCATGGTAAAAAGCATACGCAAGATGCTCACCTGATCGAGCCAGGCGTGCTTGGCTCGTCTTTCACGTACCACTCAAACCGTTCCTGCCCGGCAACGACCCTGACGTCGTTCGCTGGTGCACCGTCAATCCGGAGGTATAACCCTTTGCCAACTGATTTGATGCAATAGTTGCCATTCTCCAGCTGCTCAAACACCCACTGCAATGCTGGATCAATACAGAGTCAGTCACTGCAGGATACAGACAACGATTACTTGTTGGTTAGGGCCATTGTGGGGCGGATAACCGATAACTGCCCCGAGTTAGTTGTACAAAGCGATATACAAATGCCACGCGTCAGACGTACTGGAACGGTTGTCACCTCCAGAGAGGTCGAGGCAAGAACCTGGGGCCTTGACGTTCAAAAGGACGTATCTTGCGCCTGACTGAATGCAAGCCATCGTTTGATTGCCACTCTCAGACGAATGGGCGAGTTTATATACCCCCAAGTCTCAGGCCTCAGGGACCGATCTTGATTATCATCACATGATGTTTCACCCTGCTCGTCATCGTGATGGAGTGCTGTGGTGTCACGGCCATCATTCTAATCAGCTTGAAAGATACAAGTTGTGCACTGTGGCAGTGTAGTTGGTATCCTTGCGTTGGCAAACACATCCAAACTGTAAGAAATAATCTGCAGCCTCGAAGGTCTAGTCATCCACAAAAGATGGCCATAACTGCGTGCGTCTAGACTCAAACGAATCTATCGTATCGAAGAGGTGCTGATAAACAAGCGACTACGATATAGCGCACAAAAAACATCATGGGCGGACGATGTCGATGAGCTTGGTGTGTGTTCAATTTTGTGGCTGTTCTGGGTGAACACTTATCCTTCTGGTTGTGATGCGTTCTTTCCCTGGTTCGATCGATATCGGAAATATCTGACTTGAATCGGGCTGGCGGACTGGACTGTCGCGACCGTCAGATCAACCGAATAAAATCGAAGATTATGTCGACGAGAACGGAATCCGTGTCACTGTTGAATATGCTATCAACGATGAAGGAAAGAAGGTCAAGGTGGGTTTGTTCGTTTGATCACCTTATGTCAACCAACAAAACACATCAGATCACTCGTAAAACTAAACGCACTCTCCAAAAATCCGTGGTCGAGCATGCTGTGGCTGAGCGCAAAAAATGGGCCAAATTTGGCAAGGAGAAGGGTAACAAGGAAGGACCTGACCATGCCACTACAACTGTCGGCGAGAACGTCGCACTCAAGCTAAGTGCTGGTAACAAGGTGATCCCTCAGTTTCAACAGAATAATACGTGGAACTGACAAGACGATCATCTAAAGTCCTCCGAACCTGAACCATCCGCCGGACAAATGGTCAAGGCAGAGCTTACTAAAGCCGGAGCAGGAAAAGTCGCTTGCAGACTCTGCAAAGGCGATCACTTTACTGCGAAGTGTCCCTACAAGGACCACCTCCAAGGGCTCGAGACAGCCGGTGCGTCTCCCCTCTATTTCTCTTCCTCGTGCCTTGACCTTGTGTGCATTGTGCGCAGAAATCCCCCCTCCCGACGAAGGCCCATTCGCAGGTGCGGCGGCCGAGCCAGCTCCTGCGCCCACAGCCGGCAAGTATGTTCCCCCTTCCATGCGTACTCGTGGACCGGGCGAAGTCATGCCTCGCGGTTCGGGTAGTGGTGGGCCAGGCATGGGTTCGCGCGAGGACCTTCCTACACTGCGCGTGACCAATATATCAGAAGAAACACAGGAAAATGACCTACGCGAGCTATTTGGTGCATTCGGACGTGTTGCGCGCGTTTATGTCGGGAGGGATAGAGAGACGGGAGTTGGCAAGGGCTTTGCATTTGTGAGCTTTGATGACCGCATAAATGCCCAGAAGGCGATGGAGAAGTTGAACGGGAAGGGGTATGATAACTTGATTTTGAGTGTGCAGTGGTCGCGTGAGTATGCTTTTCTTTCCTTCTCATTGTGTCTTATGTGGTCGATTGCTGATTGCATTGGTATTGTCCAGAACCGAGACCTGATGGTAGATGATTGGTTTGCACTATCTGTACCTATAATGTACCGACGACTTGAACGACAATCTGTACTTGGATCAAAAGCCACCGCCACTCTTAGCAACGGGTTAAGTCCTAAGCTTTACATGCGAGCGGCCGCACTAACAAGCCAAATCCCCCTTTTCAAGTGGCTTTTCAATGAGAAACACGACGCCGTCATTCGAAAACTTGTTTCCCCATCTGTTAAGATACATTGCGAAGCTGATCGCGCATCGCTATCTATGTAGTATTGTTCGACTTCACATCAGATAATGCGTCGGAATTTGTTGCAAGAATCTTCGCTCATCTGTGCGCACTTCTCAGACATTCGATATCAGTCGAAATGCAACGATCTACCGTGGAAAAGCATGGGGCATGCCATGCGCAAAATATCAATCAAAAGTACGTTGTCACTTGTAAGCTCACTCCAGTTGCGATATCAACCACAAAACCAACCCGATAGTTTGCGGACACAGAAAATGGATCGCGCAATGGAACCACGAGGGTCTTCCATTGAGTCTTTGGCCTGCCCAGAGCAGACTGGGTAAACCACAAGTGTACAGGACAACCCGCCCATCGTGCCCGCCATGCTCCTATAGTTACCTTCGATCCAGCCTGGGCAGAAAGCCGCAGCACGAAAGTGGATTTCACCAGTTCGTCCTCCACTTGCTACCGAGCTGAAGTAGTAAAGAATGTCAAATTTCTCTTCCCGCTAGCCGCTAGGATGACTGCGTACAGGGGGGAATCAAAGCTGGTAGATTTTCTACTAATTCGTGGATAGGCGACATTGACACCAGTAATCATTTTAGAGTCGAGCGGACAGGCGTCCGCGATCATTAAGGGGACCGTTGGCCCCTTTGCGTCATAGATTTTCATCGGGAATTAAGTGAATCTAGAAAGCGGAGGATTCGGCGGTTGGTGTGGCGATGTTGAAATCAGGTTCAGATGGCCGCTCATATTCAGTGACCCCCTGCTTTTCCTTCTGGCTTCCTCGTTTTGAACACGCCCCTTCTCACAACTCCCATGATAATCTCCCTCGCTCGATGTTTGTAAACCTCAACCTCCCCACTATCGCCAGGATATGTTCGTTCACGACCTAGGGTTCCATTTGCAGATCGTTGCTCGCACTCCAAACCAAAGCGAAACAAACTCATCACGCACCGACAAGTCCCCAATTCCTTGTACTTGGAATTCTCAACACTTCACACTCCACCTTCCATCCCATCCACAGACTCAACTGAGCGAGCCATATCCTGTACGCTGAGTATTGGCTCTTGTGACTCCCCTCTGCGCCTAGATTTAGGTTTTCAATGAAAGCCGCGTCATTTGGGTCTTCCTGTCCAAGGACAGGCGCGAGGGAGGCCAAAGAGAAGGTAAAAGGAAGTGATGAAGTCCTCGTGAACCGTTCATCAAATCCCCATGCACAGCATGGTATCGACAAGTATCCTCCTGCGTCGCATAATGTCGCTAGCACGGGCACCCACGGGGTAAGTTCGTCGGCATGGTTTCCAATCAGGAAGACGTCGGGTTTGAGGTATTCCTCTTTGGTCGCGGTTGTGATCATACTATGTCCGTCTATATAACACGTAGGATCAAGAGAGTAAACATGGAGAGCCCTTTTCGTGGCATCGGGATAATGAGACCATGACTGACGTGCCCGGACGTCTATTCCATGACCTGTATACCCTTCTGAGATAAGGATATGTGTAAGGAGACCATTGCCACAGCTATTCGATTATTTGAACAAAAAAAGGGAGTAAACAGGAAAGAATACATACCCCAGATCCAAAAATCCGCCCGCGGGCCGAGGCCAGTTACGCCACGGAGTATCAGTGACAGAACCATGTGCGGGCATACGCCCATTCCACCCATAGGCGGCTTTCCATAGCAGTATCAAGAACGTCGCAATGCCAATATCCTACAGCTACGTCAGGAAAGTGAATATATCCACACTCAACGACTGACCTCAAACACGTGCTTCACAGGGTCGGTGGCTTCCTTCCACGCATCCACAAGGTGTTTATATCGTTCCCTCAGAACAAGGTACAAATCTTGGTATTCTTCGCGCGAAATCAGACAATCGTGGTGCACACGCTTTTTGTAGTGGGTTAACGCACCCCAGCCGTACCGATGGACAGCATCGAGTAGAGCAAGACAAGTGCGATAGAGACGGGAATTAGTTTGCGGAAGGAGTGGTACAGAAGCTGGTGAGGAGGGAGAGCAAGGGCACTGTGGAAGAACGGCTTCGATGACGAGGATTCCTGTCCTTGTATCTGAGCCAAGCCTATATGTATCCTGTGTCTGAGTTGCATGGATATACCTAATCGCAAGTCGCTTCACTGCAGGGTGGTAATAAGGCAACATTTCGCCCTCCCTCAGGAACGGCGTAAGTACCAGGAGGGAGGGTACATTACCCTCCGAATTTTCGGTCGTATGTTGCTCTTCACTCTGGTTCACTTCCTCTTGCACTGGTGCCATGAGGTCTTGTGTATTCGCAGTATAGAAGACGCATGTCTGTTCAAGGCTCCGGTCTCGTCCAGGCCGGCGTGGCAACAACCGCCTGTGGATCATTCGTACGGATCTGTACCCGTCGAAGGAGCAAAGCTCCGTCTGATCCAACCCAAAATCTTTATCGCGACTCTCCAAAAAGTCTGGTGAGCTTTCAACGTCGCTCAATATCTCCGAGCGCAAAATAAGTGTTGAGTTATACTCTGGGTGGTGAACGAGCTGCTCTACTGCACTCTCAAACTTACGTGAGGAATATCAGACTGAACGTGTCTCTCGTGCAGAATTTGAACCTACCAGCTCTATTGGAAAGGGTGCCCGACATTTTATGATTGGTGTCCAAACCTCCGGGGCGCCCTCGATATGAGATGACTTGAGCGACGCGATGGGGACTTCCTGAGAGTCGATATCGCATGGTGACGGTTCGAATCGAGGACGAACGTGTGGCCGGGTCATCGACGTACAGTGATTTTGTAGAGTGGGAATATTAATGTAGTCACAGTAGCACGAATTTCGTTCAATGCTATCATGTCGCGATGGGCCGAACCACAACAGACATCGCAGACACGTACAGCCACAATTAAAACACAGCATGACGCGTAGACACATCCGACTGTGTTATATATTTAATTAGATGGACACAATAGTTGGACCGAACTGCCATGTACATACATAATATTGCAACCGAGTAAGTTTATTCTGATTTGACTCTTCCAGTCGTTCACCATCATAGACACTCCATCACTATGCCCCTTCTTTGTTTTCCGAACTCGCTTGTCAAGCTAGGTGATTATCCTTGTGATCTATGTGCACGTAGAAGGATGAAGTGACTTTTATAATACTAGTCTGGCACACGTTCTTTTTGGCACACACATTCCTGCTCTTCCTCGGCATATTCACGATCGCTCGTTTTCTTTTCAGGACATCGCTTGCTTTCACAGAGACTCTTGTCCTTCCTGGTAAAAGTGTATGTGGAAGACTTTTCCAGCTCAAGGAGCGTGAGTGTTGATGTGTAAATTATAGCTCAAGAAGTTCGGATCTGGTACGGGATCTTGGGCAGGTTCGTCTTTCGTGTTGGCTCCATGAGCTGCCTCCTTACCGTTTATTCCAGTTGTCACTGGCGCTTCCGATGGGATTGGCAAAGAATTTGCTTTGCAATTGGCTTCTGCCGGTTTCAATATTCTCCTCGTCGCTCGAAACCAGGCAATGCTATCCGATGTCGCAGATGAGATTGGTGCGGGTCCTTCAAATGAATCTGACATCTTATGCATCCCTAACACTTTATCTATTCGCCTGCAGCCAAAAGGACTGAAGGAAGGGTTGAAAGCAAGATATTCTTAATCGACTTTGTGAAGAATGATCCCGAAACTCTCGACGATCTTAAGACGCTTCTTGGGAGCTTAGACATTGGTGTATTAGGTATGTTTTCAGGGCCGAACTTGTCGCTAGGTTGCTAACGTGATTATATTGTAGTTAACAATGTCGGCCTGTCCTATTCTCTAATGTCATACTTTGTGGAGAGTCGTGAAGAGGAGAATATTGACATTATCACTGTCAACATCGATACCATACTCCGTATCACACATGCAGTTTTACCTGGCATGATCCAATCGTACTCCAGGTTTCATTTCCTGTGAGGCTATGCACTAACTCGATGTTTTCCCTCATTCCAGTAGGCGTGGTTTGATTCTCAACATCGGATCTTTTGCAGGGCTGATTCCCACACCTTTGCTTGCGACCTACTCTGGATCGAAAGCCTTTGTGTCCACTTTCACCAGTGCGCTAGCAGAAGAGGTAAATAGGCACAATATCGTCGTGCAGTACCTCAACACATATTATGTAGTAAGCCTTTTCTTAAACTGCCGTGGATTCGGATGTATCAATATAATCGTGGTTCTACTGCACCAGGTTACCAAGATGTCGAGGATTCGCGGATCATCTTTTATGGTTCCAACACCGGCCGCATATGTACGTGCAACATTGAGCAAGATTGGGCTGGCTTGCGGCGCTGCGATGACGAATTCTCCAAATACCCTTACTCCATACTGGGCCCACGCATTACTCGATTACTTTATCTACATGGTTGGGTGGAAGGCAGCATTCATCTCGGAGAGACATACTACGCTTAACAAGGTCCGCCGTCGAGCACTGTTACGTAGGGCAATACGTATGTCTCGCGCTGGTGACCTTGGGTCCAGTGCTCTAGCGCTGTGGATGGGGGGTCATGAAAAATTGGGGCTCGACGGCAATAGAGACAAAAGCATGCAGACTACCTAATATGGTGCGCTGTGCAACCGTGAGTAGTGGCCGAATAATCGATGAAGGGGAGTTTCTAATTGGTTAAGCCAATGTATAATGTAGTTGGTCGTCGTAATGTATATTCGTGATCAACATACATAGCGCAAGTGGCATTGCGCTGCCTCAAGGACTTGCAGAGCTTCCCAAGTATAATGAGATTGTGTGATTTTTTTCAAGTGTCAATCTCACAATATTACAATCGTAAATACCAGGAATCTGCTTGATGCGGTCACTGAGCCTCAGATTCATAAAATAATATGTAGTGGTAATACTTTTATCGACGCCACTCTACAGATAATTCCCCCTAATGGTGCATGACGAGTGTCTTAATTTCGGCAACATTCAAGACCTGTGTGCCCAGTGTGTAGTAGTATGTTAACCATTGAACCGCACAAAATCACAAACCTTCCAATTATGCAAAGCTGCTGCCCGAGTATATCCATTTAGTGCCTCCGTAGGAGTATAGGGACTATGGTAAGAGGAGTCAATGTACGATGTGTCCGTGTGCAAAATCCAGCGCTCACATGTTCCAATTCACAGGATGTAGTCTCGCGGGCCGAGGGTCCGTGCTCGATATAGCAAGTTTGATCTGTAGAAGTATTGCCGGAATACTAGAAGGAACATATAAATAGCGAAGATCGCAAACGGTTTGTAAGACGCACTTGTAACTTGGAAGCCAGCCTAAATGATGTTAAGCGTCCACCAGTTTTACGAGTTACCTTAGCACGCACCTTCTGAAGTCAACAGATCCATACATATTGAACCTCCTGCAATAATGAATCAGTAACAGCATATCATGCAGAAACATATGCACTTGCCAACAGTTACATGGCCTCCTCCGCCCTACAGGCATATATTAGACTCAGCTTGTGACTTTAAGTAACCGACACTCACCTCCATGAAAGGGAGGAAACGGGGGCGTATGATACGGAAGAATGGCGGAGAATGAGGGAAAGTGCGTGGAAATCGGATCTCAAACACCAGTGAATTCACCCCTCTACAATATTCGGCCCAATGGTGAACTCGAGTCTCCAAAACAAGAAACACTACGCACTTTTCCTTCATATCTCTTGCCAACGGAAGTTCGGGGTCAAAGGAGTGCATTTCAATAACCCATTGGTACAGATTATCCTCGTTGAACTCAGGTGGCATGTACCACCCCAGGAGTTCAATCTCATTTTCCTTCTTTGCCTTTTGTTGTTCTTTGTACATCGCATTGAGCTCCCTCTGTAGGGACATTGTAGCTGTCATAGAAGACTCTGTGGGTGACGGAAGTAATTTTTGAACATTCTCCTCAACCCAGTCATTGTCCGAAGTCCATTTTTCCCTCGAAGGACTCGGTGGCATAATAGGGGATTCCAGTGCATCGATATCCCGCAATTCATCGGACACATTGAAAACTGCCATGTCTTCTTCATCATACTGGACCAGTGACCGTGCGTGTTGACATGCTTTGAGAAGCTTGTCAAGGTGGTGAGACGGCTTCGGTATTCCGACGGGTGCATTGCCGAATGAGGCCCACCGCTGTGGGTCTTGGACTAGAAAATTCCCATTTACAGGTACCAGGCGATTGTCATCGTCACAAGACTCCGTGCAGTTCCCTGATTCTACCAATAAGTAACGACTGCAGAAGAGTCAAAAGCCAGTATATTACGTTGTCTGTGACTAGGACGTACCACATGATCCAATCAGTGTTATCGACGACGTACGGATTCGTGCAAACAAATCGTGACGGAAGGTTGACAATTTCTACAAGGGTAAAGCACCTGGAAGGCATAAGGGAGCTACCTCTCCATTTTGCGACGTTCCTTAACGCGTATGAAGACAGTGATAGTGTTCCATCTTTCGCACAATAGACTCCTACAACACATCAGAGGTAAACACAGGATAGGATTGGTTGAACATACCGTTCCCGTGAGACCGTCCATGGAGTATGTTTTTGTACCATAATCCATGACGAATGATCTTCAAACGAGGTCATCAATAACCGTTCCATCAATTAAGAGGCAAGTATAAATACCGAATGCCAATTCTTTACAGGAGAGCCATGAAAAGCCTGTGTAGAAATCAGTACTTAGGGACATGCCGTCATTTGACGCAAACGTGCAAATATAGTCGGGTATTTCCGGTTAGAAGAGAGTTGCGTTTCTAGTGCCGTCTTAAACTTGGCTTCCTTGTCGGGAGAGCCAATCATAAAGCGGAATTGTCGAAATTCGTCACCTTCATGGTTAATTAGCACCAAAATATAGTCACTCCAGATGAGGTGGGATCACCAATATTTCCAAGGAAATCCTCGCGGTCCTTCAGCTCCTGGATGTGAGACGTGCAGGATGCAACACACCTGTAAATACCATCAACCTCATAACATTGCGTTAACCAGAAACTACACACCACTTTAAGACAGACCATGCGGCCGGAAGTACACTGGAATTTATATCTTGTAGTTTGGCCTTGGGGTTCTTCAGCAAGTATGTTTTCATAGTTTCAATCTGTAGGGATTACGATATGAGCTTGTCATATCGTTGAGACACGAACTCGATGTACCGATGGAAGGGTGTCAAGTAACTTTGTAATCCACATCCGCATCTATACCTTTCTCAATACAATTTGTAAAAATATGAATAAAAGCAGCTACTTACTTCTTTTACAGTCAGTGCATCAAAGTCACAAAACCCACCTTCATCACCCTCAACGGTGCTCTGGGCAGCTCCAGGAACACGCAATCCCATGCCACGTGGAAAAGGCTCGTCCAGAGTCCCTTCTGCTGCTGCGATATATGCCAGGGAAACTAGTAAATCTACGGTCTCACTGTTGATACAGATTTCGTGCTGTAAACCATCAATAACAATACAATACTAACAGTTCAAAAGGGCATACCTCCAGAGATGGGCCAAAGTTCAGTGAATAGTACTGGAAAATGCAGAGTCGCGAGTTACAGACATATGGCTTCAAAGCTTCATACTCATTGTGTAGTTTTTTGTGACAGACAGCACAGTGCTGTGTGCAGAGCTGAACAGTAATAAAAAATAAATTCTGGACAAGGTCACAAAGAATGACTTACAGCAAGGCGCCGTAATGCAAAGGCGAATGCAGTCATGATGATATTTATATGAGAAGATCCAGCGACGAGGGGATCGCTAGGAAGATGATCAGAGGCAGATGACGTCTTCTCTTCTTTCTCCGCATTGGATAACATCTGCGAACAAATAAACATGCAGGATGAAGGATGAAGAATTTTCACGCACGTCCTTGTTGACTGAAAAGACATCGGCAGGATCCTCTTGAGTAGTTTCTGACTTCCACAATAACTCCTCAGCAGAGGCCCAACCCAAGTTAAACTTCTTTCGAAGTTGAATTAAACGGACCAAGTACTTGTCAAGGAGAGATTCGAGAGAGCTGCTCAGACTCGTTCTCCTAAATACCCCGCTACTCGCAGCGGAAGCCTGAGGTTCGTTATCCACAAGGGTTGACTGTTGCTCGTCGAAGTCAGGAGATTCATCGTCTTTAGCGGCGTAACTGGCATCAAAGCGACGGAAGGCAGCCTTAGCCTCGTCTGATGATGGTTTATAGTTCAGGGATAATCCGAGTTTGAATTTAAGCATTGCTCCGGCCCATGACGCTTCTGGCAGTAACGTGCCGTCTTCTTGTAGGATCGGATAGAAACGTCGAAAGCCTGATATGAGAAGTACCAAGTTCTGACCCGGTTCAAGAAAGTGACGATCCCACGCAAATAGTGCGTGAGATGGAATTTTTTCAATAAGATCGACCACAGGTAAGGATACGGTCAAAAGAAAATCGTCACTAGATCCCCATATTATTCCAGGGCTATAACCTGCGTCGCTGGTCTCAATGAAATCCCTTGTAATACTTATGAGTCTAGTTATTTGAAGGGTGTGGATTATACGCACCTCTTAAGATAGTTGAGGTGAAGTTGAGACTCGGGAGAAGGCCCTGGCTCCATAAAGGCAATGAAGTCCTCAACTTCCATGAATGATTGTTCGTCGTCGAGCTGGTGATCGCTTGAGCAAGAAGACACATCGCAGTCTTCGCCTTCGGGGGATAATTCTTCCAGGAAGAAATCCACAACATCCCGTACTGAACATGCTCGTCTTTCAGGTAGTTTTTCAATGATTTCAGCTATTTGTGGCGTTGATTCCCCACTGTGGGAGTACCCAAAGAAGCTATGATAAGAAGGATATTCGGATGTGTCTGAAAACGTTTCTAGTGACTAGTAAGCTAAAACAATCGATAGATGTCATACCTGAAACCAGGATGTTTATTGTGTCTTTGATTTCAGTATCAGACTCGACCAGATCGAACACGAAGGCTCCTTCTTCTTCTCCAGGTCTTACGTCTGTCCCAGTGAATGAGTATGTACGAAACCATCGATCATATGAGTAACAGCGCACTCTTTACTGACCATCTCCCTGTCCGTCCAGTGACTTCGGTATCCATCTGTAGGTCCGATAAGTCTACATTGAACTTTCTGCGACCCTTTAGGGGTCGCGAAGCACGGGGAGTAGTCCAGGAAATTGGTGCATCAAAAGGTCGATTCTCTTCCATGTCGGTATAAACGAGATTTGAAGCAAGTCAAAGTAGCAGCTTGAGGATATGTTGTCAATTCACTGCAAATCAGGCTCCTAGGAGTTCATTGGAAGTAGTTAGCATCACTGGCAGTCGCCAGAAAAGGATTGAAATACGTGATGCTCGTTCCTATTCACAATTGGATCTTCATCGGCACTCCAAAATCCAGGCGAGCTGTTTGATTGATTTCCAGGATACTTGAGCAGGATGAGATGATTGGCAAGGGGCATAGAAACGGTTTTTGGTTTGATTTTGGTCTATTTGCATTTAGGGGACTTCCACTCAGCACAGCCACTGCACACCATGTACTACTAGATCGGCTATCATAGGGCCTGTCTATGCTATGTGATACGATTCATTGTTGGAGTTGTGATACTAGGTTGTGAATGACTTGTACGCTCACTGGAAACTCAGTGTTCATGTTTATGTAAATGATGGTTATTGTCTGACTACGCGGCAGAGGATTCTCTGCACACTTTCATTGAGCCACGCGGCAGTGCGCGTTCGCTGCCAAAGTTTCCGAGACACCCATTGGTCTGGGGAAACATGAATCTTGTTCATTAAGTACCTTGGGCTCATCAATTGTGTCCGGACACATGGGATGAAGAACTAGTAAGAGTACAAAACAGGCATAGTGACATGGAGGGATTCAAAAGGAAAAGAAAAAAAAAAGGTAGTATCACATCGCGACCTGCGTTTCAGGTGCCGGGAATCCTGTAAAATGGTGAACATTTTGTGTTCCAGTAAGGGTTCCATCATTAATCATCATAGGTGTGTCAGACCAGGTGAACCTTGAGACGAAGTAAGAATCACCAAAAGAGTAGCGCAGAATGCTTACCCTGGCATCATCATGTTTCCCCACCATACATCATTCAACACGCACATCGTAGCCAGCGTCCCCACATCAGACAACATATCATCTATCCCAGTGTCTGCGGCGATGGGGTCCACGGTTCCGGCGACAAGCGGAAATGATGGCTGGCTATGAACAAATTCTGGTGTGGGAGTGTTCGTGCTAGGCATAGGAGGTGTCGTCGCAGGCGGTGATGTCCTGGAAATGCTGGGGAGAGGACCAGGGTTCATTTGCATGGTGTCATTGTCGTATCGAGATTGAGAGGAGCTTTTGGAGGATGACCCGGAGTAATGCATACGCGAGGAGGGTGTTTGTTGTGGTCCAAGATAATCACGTGACTGGTCTGACTGATGCGCGAGCTGACTGGTCGGAGGTTGTGGTTGGGTGTGTCCGCCAACTCCTGCTCCGCCTTTGCGATGTTTCGTAAGTAGACTGGCTAGGAAACGTGCATAGAGGTGTGGGGTATGGCGCTCGTCGATGGCGAGATCTTGTAAGGTCGTGATGAGACGACCTATCAAATCAAAGATGTCATCTTCCATTTCGCGTGTGAGTAACTGAGCAAATTCTGGTCGAAGAAGCTGCAATGGAATTAAATAAATAAAGTCACCATTAGTCACAACAGGCGCACCTTGAGTAAGAATGCAGATGCAAAAGAGGCGAAGATAAAATGGCCTGTGAAAAAGGGTGTGAAGAGCTATTGCTTTGCATCCGATTTAAAAATAAAAATACCATCTGGAGATGAACGCATGAAACCGCTGGGTGCAAGAACTTCCACCATATGCTTGATGACCATTGTGGCAGATTCAAAACACTGATCAGACATTGGTCAAAATCGGCGTCATATTGAAGGTGCTTAAATACCATTTTAAGGAACACTTGGTCGCTCGCCTCCATTCCGCGCTGGAATGCATGTTGAAACCCAAACGAGAACATGACCAGCCTTGAATAATTGACGAGGCTGCGTGCAAACTGCTAGAAAGGAGCACTAGCCCATAGAGGAAATTACTTACAAAGGCAGAAGTGTACATCGGAAGGCAGATCCGGGGTCTGGTTAAATCAGCATAGAGCCTGGTTGGGTGCAACGAACCGTCTTACCGGTATGATCAGACTCCTCACGGAACCTTCTCGTCCACTCCTCAACGTATGAGGTGAGGTGGTCGTCGTGCTTATATGTTACAGCAAGGAAGTCAATAGACTATGGGGTCCTTAATGGAAGCAGATAGCTCATGTATGACAATACGCACCTTATTCAAGCCCGTGGGAGCATCAGGATCTGAAAAGATGTCATCATGAAACTGGGCAACGATACGCAACAGCGCTGTGTATGCACAGAGGTGGAGATCGTACTGCACAACGACAGCGTAAGGTGGTGGGAGATTATGCATGATTGTCATTCACCTTGTCCCTGTACTGTGATTTTTTGTACCAATCAGCCGAACTTCGTATGGTATGATCTTCCTTGATCGTTGATTGTTTACCGAACTGTGTGGCGGTCGAGCGGTCGAGATTGAAACATATCATCCATACTCGCGCACGATTCAGAACTTCGCGCTCTTGTCTCTCCGTCAGAGACTGGGTGCTAGGAACCTGATGCAGGTTCAAATCTGTCGCGATCCTGAAAAGAAGGCATGGGTCAGAGGCAAAGACCCATATACTCTACCGTAAACGAAACTGACCTAATAGCCAAACCAGTATACAACCAGCTTCGGTCTTCTTCCCACCTCCGCGCAGGCACACCATATAAACTCAGTAGAATGTAGGCCTGGCAAAGTTCTATTGACTTCCAACCATCGGTAAGTGCATTGGCAGCCGAGTGTTTCGCGAAGTGCATTGCGACCGGATATATTTCTGACTTCACATTGTAATATCGTGAAGAAACTGCACAAACTATCCCCAAAGTTTAGTTTGTCGTGGAAATGAGAGATATAGGGCACTCACTGACTGTGAAGAGGAAGGGACATCTCTGGAAAATCGTGCTCGAAGTATGAAGCTTTTTGTCCAAAAGACTAACGAACGGCTGAGACATATAGGGTGAGACATCTTCAATCGAGAAACTACGCGACACTACGTACGTTGATATTATTCCAAAAGCTACGTCACACAAATCAGGTCTAGTGTAGATTCATCGTGAGGTAGATCACTCACATTTCAAACAACTTCTCCACATCGCCAGCGGTAACTAGCCCATGCAGGACAATGTCAGGCGGGTTATGTTTCTCGATTAAGCTCTTCCGAATGCTAAGGTTATTTGCAGGGCCTAGCAAAATATCGGGTAAGGCTAGGCAATGGAAAGCGACACGTTGGGAATAAACCGTACCTGGCATGAAGTATTCCTTGTTTGCTACACCCTGCACAATAAAGAGTGCTTAGCTTAGTAAGACTATATGATAATAGTTTCTAGTACGTACCACGTTCCCGTCGCCATCGGCAGATTTTGTGTGAGTGCTGCCCGATCCAGAACCTTGGCGATTCTTGCCTTTGCCCTTATCCGCGTCTTTGTCCAATGACAAGTTCGCGAGAAGGCCGATCGGGACTGCAGCATCAGGAAGTGAGCTTCTCACATTCTCCGTGTCTTCTCCTTCTGTCGTAACCTCAGCATCTTCGCCGTCTTCGGAGTCGTTCATCACTGTATCACCACCTCCATCATTGCTCCCGTGTGGATCTCGAAGCTCATGTAACATCTTCATCCTGGACGGACACGGTTGGCTGGGGGGTCGGGTGCTCGACTGAAGACGGTCCATCCAATCAGCAATCTTGATGTTATCCTTGTCCGAAGGCGAGGTAGCCATCTGGAAGGCGGATATCGAAAGAGGTGTCGCAACGTATGGGTTATGTAACTAAATGAGGTTATCAATGCGAGAGAACAACGAGGTGGGAGAGATCAAAATCTTACTTGCTTCAAGAGCGACTCGATAATTTGATCTTTGTGACGAATCTGCGCGAGTAAATATTCGCGCTTGCTAACATGGGGGCGTTCAGGTGAGCATTGGGACATAGCCGAAGACAGAGTCGTAGAAGAAAATGAAGACTCCGAAGAATCAGAGTGTAAGGAAGCCGTCGACAAAGATGGAGACAAAGGCATAGCTCTCGACTGTGTAGTACCAAACCGCAGGAAGCAGAAATGATCAACAAGTGATTGTGTTGTTCTCCAAATGATGAATGGCAAGCAGCCTTAAGTAGGTCTGCGGTATTGCAGAAAGTGCGATGAAAAAGGAACGAAGACCTCGGGAGCAGCTGCGCGCAGTGCAGTGGTTTGCACTAAATGTTGACAGGTAGCGTATTGGGGAAGATACACCAGGTGCGAAAAATGCAGGCACGAAAGATCACTTGTCACTGGTGTCATCCCGGCTACACGTCCATCAAATACAATCCAGCGAGTTTCGCCAAACATTGTAATCAGAGGCACACGAGCACAATGCTGTTGGTGATCGCATCATTTCTCTACCCCAGCTAGAACCCTGGAGAATTTGGCCCTCCGTGTTCCCAAAAGGGGTAAGCGATCACGAGTTTACGCAAAGAGAGAATTGAGTCCGAAAAACGAAAGACTCACTTGGGTGCTATTCTCGGCTTCCTCCCTTCGACGATGCATGCATGCCCGGTATTCGTGCAGCGTTTGCACGATGTGGTTCCTTCAGGAAATTCACATTTCATCTAGCCAAATCAACCGGATATCGACCAGTCCGTTCACCGCAGTCGGCAGCACATATTGCATCGTGGGGCGAAATGCGGGACGAAACCAATGAAGACCACAGAAGACGACCCCATTCAAGGCACATCCGGATGAAGGGAATCGATCCGGTGTCGAGAGACATAACCCGGCGTTCACGGATATGTGACGGGTGACGAGATCGAGCAAGGGAAGTAATGCCCGCAGCAAGTCGGACAGGCAAACAAGGAATGGAGAGGAGAGACGCATTGAACACGTGTCGGGTAGGATTTCAATTGTCGCCAAAGAGGGTAAGTCGCGTCCAAGGCATTGCGAGTTAGTACCAATCACAGTTTGACGTTTCGGTGGCCAAGCGTGACACAACGCCCCGTTGGTTGGAGCCATAGGGGCCACCACGCATCGAGGCACGCGCAGTAGGGAAAGTTCGGTAACATGGCACACCGGAAAGACGATGACAGGCATGTTTCCGGGAAGGACGCATGCATAAGATGAAAACACGAATCATGGTAAGCGAGGGACTGAGACAGCAGGAACGACGGTCCGAACCTTCAGGCGTTTGCAGTGTGTGCATGCTCCAGCCCTGCATAGGATCGCATCAAGTATGGCATACGGACCGTGAAAAGGGAAAAAAAGTTGGCGGTGGGGTCGAGTTCCCGAACCGAGGCGTCATCGAACGAGGGGGAGGTACGGCCAAGTCGCATTACCCGGAATGTGGTGCACAATAGCCGCGATGGCGAGATCAAGGCAATTCGTCGATGCACATGGACGGAGGTAAGAGAGCACCGTCGACGGAAGTGACAGTGACGTGCCGGATCAGAAAATGACGACATGGTGCACCGAGTTGACAACATGGTCATCCGTTGCCGTATGTTCACCGTATTGTACACCGGAAACCGAGCAGTGTGAAGCACAGCACACAGGGAAATACAAGCATCGTGTGATTGTAGATGACCGCAGAGTCGGGGCAAATCAAACATCGACGTGAGGCAGTGCGCGCACGTGAACGAAAACCGGCCCGGCAACATTAAAATGCCGGTCCCGGTGCAATGCAGGAGTTGGATTGGGGACACCAGGGCAGGATAGGGCGAATGTGGGCGGACGTCAACACCACAAACACGCGAAGAATGGAATGAGAGTCAAATGTCCGATGCGACGGGGACGCGAGCCCGTAATCAATCGTTCACCCAATTTTGTGCGCGTACAAGAGCAGACGGCACAAACCCAGGAGGCGTGAATAAATACAAACATCACCCACCCAAAAAGGATGACAAGGCGATGGATGGCGTTCAAGAGAACGCCAAGTAGTACATGCAGAAGTAGGAGTTGCAAGTCGATTATTTGAGGGCAGTGTGAAGTTGATCCCAGAATGCAGTTACCGTTGAAGAAATAGGAGAGAAGGGTAAGAGAGAAAGTTCTGAGTGTGTCATCAAACTAACAAAAAAATGTCACTCACTTTCGTCCCCCAGATAACCCTACCCCACCATGTTGTCCTCCGCCATCATCTCCAGCGGGCTCCCAACCACCTTCGTCATCTTCGCTGTCGTCGTCACTGTCTCCTCCTCCCCCACCGCCAGCAGGGCCAGACTTACCCACACCAACAGCTGGGCCTGCCAAAGATGCCCGTAAACGCTTGGGTGCACGTCCACGCTTCCCCGTCGTTGTCGCTGTACCACTTGTTCCTGCCTTACCCGGTGCAGAAGAAGGGAGAACTGGCGCCGCGTATTGTGCCTGTCTCTGTGTACTCCGAGGTACGGTCGCGTGTGCCGTGGGAGCCGTGCACCCCTTATGTGGACGAGATGCTCCCGAAATCTGTCCTTGCGGATGTATTGATGGATGCGGGTGCCGGGGTTGGTGTGGTGGTGCTTGTGTTTGTCCATGTCCCCGAGTAGGCGCTTGTGCAAGTGGTACATACTGCGTAGGACGGTGGGAATGTCCATGACCAAGACGGTTTTCGCCCATGGCTTGATGAGCAGGCTCTCCCATCACTGTTCCGGACTGTGCATGCACCGTCCCGAGTGCAGGCGATCCAGTCACCGTGGATACAGATGCCGAATTCCCGTGTCCACGCCCAGGGACTATCGCTGCAGTGCCCATCTCTACCCCAGCTCTCCCTTGGGGAGCTTCCAAGCCCACATTTGATGAAATAGACCCTGAAATCGAAGCAGATCCAGAAGCAGATCCAGACTTCTCTCCGACAGGGGGATATTCGACCATCGAAGAGCCAGTTGTAGGAAAAGAATCCACTGAAGAACCTGTCGTCGTCGTCGTGTAGCTCGCATACGAGGCTGGAGAGTGCGAGCTGTGGGAGTGCTGAGTAGGCGGGTGTGGATGTTGGTGAGTATGGGATTGTGTTAGTGAAAAGACGGCGGGGACCCCTATTGATGGAGGGTATACGTCAGCGTCAAGTACATCCACAGAGGTATGTAGAGGAGCATGAGAGAAGGTTGTATTATAAAGACTATGATGTGGATAGATGGATACCCCACTCTCATCAGACGAAGCAAGAGTAGAGGAAGATCGAGATGTTGAGCAAGAGACAGACCCAGAAAGGGTGGCCGAAGGCGTTAGCACACGGAAGTATTCCAACTCTTCCTGTGGAGAACGCAGTGATCTATGAATCGCATCGGACTCTGTGCTCAAGTCAAAGCAAGGTTGGCGAGCGCACATGAAGAACTCCGTGCACCCTGCACAACCAAGAGGGAATAATGACAGAAAGAGTCCAAGTGAAGGGAGTAGATAAGGTCATAACCGTCAACCGAACAAAACGACGCAAGCATGGTCCCTTATCCACCCAATTCATCCTATGACACCAACATCAAACCAAGTAGGGCGAAAAGCGGCGGTCACGTGTGACCAAGGATCTAGCGCCGGTCTGACAGCAAGTATGAAAGGAGCACGTTCTAGGAACGTTCCCTTTAGGACTGAACACCGAGGTGTGCATATAAGATAGAGATCCGCCCTACTTAAGAACGATGGGCGTTTTGGGTGCGGAAATAACACGACTAGCAACTCAAACAGACGAAACTGCAGTACAGAAAAAAAAGATACTCACCACCGTCACTCCCTGCAGGTGTATGCGTATTTGTGGGAGGTGTATATGATAGGAAAGGTGCTTTAGGCGAAAGCGATTGAGCCTGTTGCGATGTCGTATCTGCATGTTTCGCTGTCGCAATGCCACAATCGGAATTTGCCTGACCCTAACATGAAGTACAAAAAATGGCGCGTCAGTCTATACACCAATAGCGCAAGCCAACAACACAAGGCGGAAGGAATGGCCTCCTGTCCGTCAAGAACGCCACAGGGGTAGCAACTTAACGAAAATTTCTTACTGATACTTGTCCTCTAGACGGCAATCCATAAAATGCATCTTCTCCAGACCCTAAAAAAAAGGACATATCTGTTGCAACCTGCTGGGAAGATGAACTATAACACTCTGTCACAGGATCGTGGTAGTTTTCTTGTGTGCTGTACACGATTGATGGACCAGGCGGCTGTTGTGACTGGTCTGCGTGCGAGTACTGAGTTTGGTGCGGTTGATCGTTATGCTGTACATGTGACGACGTGTGTGTGGGCGGTTGCGATGATCGATTTTGCGATTGTGATTGCAAATCCTCGGGGGAAGAACGAGGCTCAGAAGACGTTTGCAATGTTGCTTGTGCGAGCAATTCCTGGGTTCGCTGGTGCACGATCGATTTCTTGCTTGCTCTTTCAGGCTCAGACTGCGGCTGTTGTTGAGAATGCTGAAGTTGACTTGCACGCTGCGAATCCGATACAAATCAGTACTAGCCCGTGACCGAATAAATGGAAATGCAATTACCTGTCCTGGCTGTGGAACAGGTTGACCTCCCTGTTGAGACTGGTCATAATACCAATTCCCCCCTATTTGGGCCTGCTGCTGCTCCTGTCCTTGAACGTGCCCGAATTGAAATTCCTCAGTATTGTATCCTGCTGGCTGGTATCCCCCACCAGCCGCTTGGACCTCCGGACCCTGGGATGAAGGATTCTGGAAGGAGAATTGGAACGCTGGATCCCATACGATAGGCTGTTGATACTCTGATACAGCAGCTGCATGTGTATAGAATGATGGTGAGGGGGGGGACTGGATAGCGCCAGAACCAGTGACAGGGAAGGTAGAAAGTGAAGTGGAGGATGTGACTTGCGGGGAGCCTCGGTGTAACCACTGCGGCCGAGGATCGAGCTCAAGAGTCGAAGAAGGAATGAGATTGGGGAGGTTACCCGAGGGGGTTTTCGAGGGTGCTATTGTTGATTGCGCTGGCGGCGATGATGTTACAGGGACAGAATGCGAATGCAGATGAAAGTGGAACTGTCGTTGCTGAGGATGATGGGCATGCTGTGAATTAGGATGAACAGAGGAGAGTGCGCTTGGAGGAACAGTAGAAGGGTTGAATGCAGTATCAGATCGGGAGGGTCCCGCAGACTGGTTTGTCGAAAGTCCTGAGAGAAGAAATCACATCAGATTAATGTAAAGAGCATGACAGGGAGTGAAAAATGACGGAAACATCACAACATCACAACACCATGATATCCGCACGACAAGACGATGGGAAGTGAAGCAGAACAACATACCTCCGGCGTTGTGGGGGACGGGGAACGGGAAATCTCCACCGGGTCGCCGGCGATTGGACATGGCAAGCGAGTTTAGTGTCAGTGATCCGTGTGGGCACCCTGCCTCAGATTTTATTGGCGAGTGACAGGGCTAGCAAGAGCACGCAGGCGGGGGGAGTTTTGAAGAGTCTGGTTGCGCGGATGGAGGATGAATGATCGAATCTGTTCCAGAGAAGGAAATCCAATCAAAGGCCGAGTCAAGGCAACCGATGTCGACGCCGTTCCGGGCAAATGAAGATCTTTGTTGGCTCGTGGCAAGGCACGACGGACTCAACGTTCTATACGCCCTTTTCCCTGGCAGGTTGACCGTCACTTGAGACCGCAACTCAACTCGCTGCTGATGAGAGGATGTGGAACCCTAGAAAGCCATGTGTCTGAAGCACGCCTTGCACTCACCTCAGGTCAGTTTGGCTCTTGTTTTGCTTTTTGGGGATGTTGCCACCTAATCGCGATATATGAGATGATTGATGAGAGTAGCCAGACACACTTCGATGGTGAATGATTCTTCTCTGTCAGATGAGTGTATATGTGTGTCGCATTCGAAACTTATCTCTCCTTTATGGTCAATATAAAATGCAAGTAAGTTGTTAATTGGACTGCCGTCACGATCATTGTCACAGCCACAACGTCTGCCTTGTTTGCTTCCGCGGCATTCGGCAACACTCTTATCGCCAATTACCGAACTCACCACCTCCTCACAGGCAAATCCTATCCTCACTGCCTCGCAGTCATACACCATTTGTATCGCACTCTGCACTGCTCAGACGCTCGTCTTTTGTCAGCATCCATTCGCCCAGTGCTATTGTTCCCGCTTCGTCTCACCCTGTCGCTAATATGATTTTTCCTCTTGTCTTGTCCCCTCAGCAGCTGTACTACACCGCCCGGTATCTGACCCCAAAAATTTTACCAACCCACCCGTATCCGTGTGGTGCTTGAAATGCCTTGACAAACAATGCTATTCGCTTCTGGATGCCGTCTTGTTCGCCCCCGTCTCTTCAAGCCCCGAGTCCTGTGCCAACACTCCTGTTCCTAAATTTTGGCACGAACGTTAATTCGATGCTGTAACGTCCTTTCGACCACATGCACCGAATCTTCACGGCGATCAACACAAAGGCCACAACTAAGCTTATTCGGGAGTGAGCTCAATTTTCTCCTTTCTCTTTTCTCCTGCAACATATGCAACAGGTTTGAGGTTTGCCATGTGGTTCCATTTCATCCATTTTCAGTGGTCATACAGACCGCTACGTTTTTAGCAAGCAGCTGCATCCCCAGGCCGCAAACCACATCGCACTTCCGTAAACCTCGCTTAGCAACGCTAACATTTCAAATACCATTCCTTGTTCCTTTACTCAATTTGGCGAAGCAATAGAATAGCCTACGGTGGCATTCACGGAAAATTCGTTGTCCTTATTCCCGCAAGTGGCTCCAAAGTTCCATTACATGCGGCGCGGTATCCTTGGGAGTGTTTTGACCAAGCCGTTCCACACCGCTGTCTCCTTTCCTAACAGGTGGCTTATATATGCACGATTCAGGTGCTGTGATCTCAGTATTTTATATCGCTAGTCCCACCTGAAGTTCCCTCAAGCAGTGTGCAAATGCAATGTCAAAAGTGGTGCCTTTCATCCGATACTTGACTGTTCGTTATTCAGACAGATTAGCTACTGCACCTTGAAAAGACTGCACTCAATATGCCCACTTCGACGAAAAGTTTTTTCGATGATCCACTGCTTTTGATTGGGTCAAAATCGCAGACAACAGGCCAGGCTATGGTATTCCTAAACTAAACAGCACCCAATTGCGACGTTGTGATGGACTTGCAGGAGGTAAGATATTCCAGTCATAGTTGTTGAAGCCATTATTACAGTAATCTGATGTGTCAGCGATATGACACACTCAGTCCGAGGAGTCGTCCGTGAGGTGTGTGGCATCATTTTTATGGTCTCCTCATTTCTACATCCACTGCAAGCTTATTCATACTTCCGATAAGTGTGTTACAGCAGGACTCGTCGCCACCTGCTACGGCATATTGATGTGGTCATCCAGATGAAAGTGCCTAGAAGGCCCCTCTCTGCCGAGGTGGGCATTAATCTCCCCTAGGCAGACGCAATGAGATGGAAGGTACAGTCATTCTGGTTGGCACAGAAGCTCCTACAAATTTAACTAACAACAGCTAGGCTGGCTCTAAAGGCTCTGGCCTCTGGCACACAGATGTGGGTATCCAAGGACCCTCATTGGTGGGACCTGTCGTCGTGGTCCCCACCGCAACGATTATATGAAGGTGGCATCCAGCACTTTCATTATCAGGTCGAAGATAGTCAAGGGCAATGTATGTTCCCTTGCCCAATGCTACGGGGTCTAGCATTCCACAAGTCATGGCACGGTAAAGGACTTCACTACCACCCGCGAGGTCCAGATTGGCAGGGGACGAGCATCCCGCCAAATGGATGATGGTACCGGTTAGCTAACAGTATCGAGCTTTTCACTGGTGTTTATTCGCCAGTAGTTACCCCATAGATTCAGTTACGCGCTTTAAAGAGTTATCACTGTGTGTGACCCGTCCCCCAAGCTTCTCTGGCTCGTCCAATAGTGTTCATTCGAGGTGAGGTACAACTATGAGCCAACCATTGTTTATTACAAAAAATACTCGGAATAGAAACGAGGTCTGCACGAGTACTACAGATGTGGACAAGTAAAAAATTCATAATGCGAAGAAGGATGAACCGAGAATTACACCCTGTTCCACGAAGGTTCAGAGTTGACGCTTTTAGATAGTTAGGAGCGTTAGCTTACATTCACCATCGCAGGGTCATTGTTACAACCCTCCAGGAATTCATTCAAGCTAAGTTTGTTATCGTTGTTTCTATCCATCTTGGCAAACATCCTGTTAACGTGCTAATGACGAAAATATCAGAACGCCGTTCCAGAGTGAAATAGGAGAATGGCACCATTTCAGGGCTCTCTTGCATCCGTAGATTTGGAATCCGGATCGTTAACTTGTCTCTGGCCTTGAAGATGTGCAACATCTCGGCGTAAGTGATGAACCCATCCTTGTTGGTATCATACATATTAAATATCCCTAAAGAAAAGATAGTTCATGAGAAATTTAATCAATTAAGCTGAGAAACGAGAACTCAACACATTGAGTTTACATACATTTGAATTTTTCTTTGAATGACCCCCTCGCTAAGGAACTCAGTGTGCATATGTAGTCGTCGAAATCAATGACTCCATCCATGTTTCTGTCGAACGCTGGGAAGAGGTAGCACTCCGCAAACTCGTCTGGGTCTCCGGAAGGAAACGAATTGCGGTAGACACGAAGAAATTCTGCTTTGTCCACTGTACCGTGGGGATGGCCTTTGATGAATACTTGGTACCTAGGGATCGACATGTCAAAGAAGTTCATGTACGGTTGAAATGGCTCAACACACTGCCGTTGTACTTCAGCTTCGTTAACTGCGGGTGATGAGCGAAGAAATTACAATGAAGCTGATGACATACAGTAAGTTAGCCTGACGAGTTGCGCAATTCTTCCTGGAGGTAACTGAGGCTTCCTAAAGAGAAACATGGTGTAGGGGGACTGGTGCATATTGTCAGCATTTGCATTTTGAGCTCATATATACCCGTCCAAGATGCCAAAGCACTGGTGGCGGCGGACTGTGCTTGTCCTGTGCTTTGCCCCTCTGGATAGTATTGTTGGTTATTGCGACGAGATACAATATCACTGGAATCGCCACAGAAAGTTTCCTGTTTCAAATTAGAGGAACCTACAAACAAATTGAAGCAGGACTTGTTCCTCAGCGGAGAGGCACCAACCTGAGATTGTTAGTATTGCGTCTCATGGAGGTTTCTCACCATGTACCACGCACTGCGCCACTGTAAAACAAAAGCCTCCAGAAAACAAGGCACAGCAAGCCGCACAATAAGTATTATTTGAACATTTTCATTTCAAGCTACTTATGAATTGGTTGCTTTCAGGATCCAAGCAAAGACACCATCGAACATAAAATGTACCCCTCTCTACTGACACAACACCTGCTGTTGCCATTACAATCCCAGGCGTGCGAATATATGGCAGGAGAAGTTACTAGATCCTCTCATAAGTAGTCCTCGACTCGGAGACAGAAGTGGCGTACCAAAAGGGTGGAATGATGCTGCACTTGACACCTTAAATGTTTATTGTGCTACTTATAGGTTCAATCTTGAACGTCAGCGGACAGGTATCTGTAGTGTTGCGGCTATGACTGTAAACAAGTGTCAAATGTCCCTAAGCCAGCAAATGCGACGCGTCGGGGTAAAAGTTCATAAGTCCGTTCCGAGTACCAAATTCAGAAATATATAAGTACCAGTCCGTGAAATAAAACTTCTCAGGCCCTCTATCACGGAGCTTTCGAAGTCGGGATCCTGTGTCGTTCAGTTTAAAATAAACGAAAACCATCCACAATATCTGAAGTATGTAGTCCGTTGATCGCTAGTATGGGAGAAATCGCGATAAAACAACCATAGCTAGTGCCCCACGTCTAGGGGTGAAACCAAATGGGGGTGAGAGAGAGATGACGCCAAGAAACATTAAGTAGGTGGCAAAAAGGTACACCTTGTCTGTTCCTATCTTGGCTTGGACAGGGTTCGGCGCTAGCGCCGATGACAGAACCAGTATCTCCTGCATGGCTGTGGAGCTGTGTTCCGACCATGGCATCGGAAATCGTGACAACAAGCGGGGGAATCAGGCCAGTATACAAGAGGTGGGAGACGGAACGATGGAACGGAACCACATCATATGGCGTCGAGATGAAAATGCACTTTAATACGAGGGTATGGTAGGGCTTTAGGTAGGTTTCATGTGCCACTGCCAATTTTCCCGTTCGGTGTCCCTTCAGAGAAGCGACAATCATGGAAGAGGTGCGAAGACAGTCCCAGGATACCCAGCAAGTCAGTTGACCGTCACGTCGTCTCAATGCAAACCACATAATAATCGCAGTGATAGCGAGACGAAAAGTGGGCGGACATCAGCACTAGATAAATGGCATATAAATAGAGGTTGGACGTGGGATCAGATGATTGACTGTCGTGCAGCCAGGTATTTGCGGTTCGAGCGAGAGTTAGACACTATAGTCGGGTCCAAGTATCAAGAATGACACTCGCGACTCTACGCCGAGTGCAGAAAGATCGAACCCGGGTGTGTCCTGTGAAAGCCCCGCAGCAACGAACGTCGACCGCCGGACGAGGAAAGATGAAGGTGAGTATGATGCCCCGGTTACGCCAGAGCGTCTCGTTTTCCTCCAGAAAGTGGTTGGACGAACTGTGGTGCGTCAGCGCCAGCCAGATTGCAATGACAATAGGCCAGACTTACAGAGCAACGGAGGAGGCTTACGAATCTCACCCCTTCTACTAAGAACAACAGATCGTCCAGCTGGAGCGCCTTCATTTGACGAGCCAGGTAAGGGACATGAGGTAACATCAGGCAGAGATTTCACGGTCCTGAAAGTATTCTTCGGAGGTGCAAGCAAGCTCTTGTTCGGCGTATGAAATTCGAGAGGGGACGAGAGTGTCTTATTTGAGTCCATGCTTTCGAATACAACGAAGACAGGGCTTGCTATGTGGTCATCTCCACTTTGCAAACTGGAGGAACGGTTTCGTCTGGGGGATATTGATGTGGGAGTAATAACAGTCAAATCCGACATATAACGGTCAGATAAACGATGCTGAGGGCTAGCACCCAACAACTCCGTTTAGATACCAGAAGGCAGAGAAAGCGGGGCCAACATGATGGTCTTGGTCCAAAGTATCTTATACATAGCAAGTGCCGCATTACTGACATAGAATTTCTCCCACGGAAGTAGACAAAGGCCCATACTAGGGCAGCTACGACGCGGTAGGGGTACATAGTACTAACAGTGTGACACGAGGATCTGTTTCATGCTATTGCTAACTGTTTCTAGAAGGCTCTTGTGATCAGGTATGACAAAATAGCTTACGGGTTGAGAGGTATGAAGACCCAGCCAAATGCCCTGACCTCACTTCCTTTCTCACCGAGGTACCTATTTGTTTCGTACAACCAGTTCACGAATCCAGCAACCCAGTCCCGAAGGCCCTGTATGTAGCTTCGTACATCCATGTTTATTGATTGAGATGCTGTGACCAAACTTTCCAAGATAGTGCGTTCGGTATCCATAAATGCGTCCACCCTTTCCTTAGTGAGCGTTCCTGCCAGAGCTAGAGCTCTTTCCAATGAAAGGGGCTCTGTTCTCCGGAGGACCATGATTATATTTGGGCGTTCGGTGGGTGTACCTTTGGCACAAGAAACAATATCCTTTGATTGCCAGATGTCCAATGCGAGTCAAAAGGTCTTGGAACACGGTACACACCTCGGACAGTAGGGCAATATCGCATGCGTGATTCTGCAGTTTCTGAAACAATTCGTTTCCGAGGACGCTCTCGGGGATATTCAGGTCCCTGGCATATTCAATCATACAAATTGCCAAGAAGAAACCAGATTCTTTTCTCCTGAAGGCGGTGTAACTTTCGATGTCATCGACGGCTGAGTTAGGCGCCTCACATCTTGCTTTGCAAAACGTTAGTTGTGATTTGTTGAAGCGCATGTACCACCACGGATGTCTGTATGCTACTCGAGACAGTCGATCTGATAGCCTTGAGAACAATTAATTATTGGGACCAAACTAGAGACCCCCGCATACTCACAGCGAGAACATGTCAGGTTCAGAGTCAAAGTTTGCCACCTCAGTAGCCCAAGGATCGGGAATGGGTGCCCTTTCCCAGTCCGCCTGATCAATCTGGTACATTAGCAGGCTGAGAACATCCGTTATGAGTTTTAGTTGCGGGACATCCGCGGTAGGGTAGCACGCAGCGGCTAGTAACCCCACTTTCAGTGGCCTCCAATTCACCGACGCTAGCGCTCCACCAGAGTCTGTGAGCCATTTCTCCGAAGCTTGTGAGACCGCTTTGCAATGTTTATTCGTGCGTAGCTCGAAAGGACTGCAGATGAAGAGAATATCCGGGAGCTGGATGCAGACTGTATCGTGTGACGGATCTTCCTCACCATGCTTTGCTGTGGCACTGGACATGCCTCGAAGTACCAACGGCAGGTGGACTAGAGCGGGTGGTGAACGAAAAAAGAAAACAGTTCTGTTCCGTGATTAGCGGCATTGCGGCGGTAACTTCCTGGTCTGAGTTCTTCTCCGTACACTGGTGGATGATTTGGAAGAAACGGCCGGGCTGACCTTGAAACACTTGACTTCCTGGTATCGTCCGAGTCCAGTGGAACTCTACTACGTCGCCCCAACGTTCTGGCTTCTGATCGAAATCATCTGTGCTTGTCACTTAGTCTCCCGTAGGCAACCCTCAGAATTTGAAGGAAGATAGTCGTTCCTTCAAACTTGTCACTGCTTGACTGCAGTTTGAGAGTCTGATTTTTCAACCCGGCTCTACTTAATCAAAGCATCGCGTCCATTCCAGCTCCCAAATTTAACTTACCTTAACCCAGCGCAAACTGACTTGCAAGTGCTACTGTTGACAGCCCTGAACTGCATCGAGCATACCACACAAATTCTCTCCCGGAATCAGTCTCTTGAAGGGATATAAACGCGTTGTACCCTGTTGTACCCATTCTCGAGACGTTCTGGGAAGGCGCTCTCTAGTGTCGGGGTTTTCCTCAGCGCGCATCGACTCGGTTGTGGCACACGCCCAAGGCTTGCCCCTCTTTCCTTCCTGCCCTTGCCATGTTCGTCATCAACTCCTTTTCTCGATTTCTGAAATGGCTCAAAGGAACAAAACCCTCGCGTTCTGTATCTGCATTTTCGACTAGCCACCATCTCTCAATCAAACCCGGGCAAATTCTTGGTTCCCGTTTCACGATTGTCAAGCAACTGGGTGCAGGCCAGCACTCCACTGTTTGGCTCGCTACATCGTGTGACAAGCATTCTAGATGTTGTTTCGAAAACCTGATACTTTTACTTAGGGATAATGGTCCAAAGGCCATAAAGATCCTAACCAGCGATGTGACTTCTCTGCAAGGCAAAGACGCGTTCGAATTGGAAGTCTTAGAAAGAATCTCGACAGCTCAGTCAACTTTGACTAATAAACGCCTCCTTCAACTTCAGGATCACTTCAGGATCACTGGAGAGCACGGTGAACATCTGTGCTTAGTCACCGAACCACTCGGGCCATCCCTTTCAGATGTTCAGTCGACCATGGAATCTAAACGTCTCCCGCTGCCACTGGTGAAGCACGTGACTCGGCAGCTTCTTGAGGGATTACAAGTCTTGCATGACCAGTGCCATACTGTTCATACTGGTGATATCTACAGTCACCCCTTTTTTCAGGCTTTGCTAACTCTGAGTGTAGACGTCAAACCCGATAATATTCTATTCAGTAAGGCTACAATGTGGGGGGATGTGAATGTCAACCCGACCACATTCGACTCTGTAGACATTATGCTTGTCGACTTCGGAACCGGTGAGTTAAGGAGAAATTTTCTTGCAATCAAGGCTCTGAAGATTTCAAGCTATGCCACACGATGCTCCACATACCCGCCTGATCCAACCAGTAGCCCTTCGTTGTCCAGAGGTAATAACAGGCTGCGTATGGAATTGCAAAGCAGACATCTGGAACCTTGGTTGTATTGTAAGCATCTCTATTCTTCGCTTCCTTCATTTATGTATGGACCTTTCCAGGTTTTCGAACTCATAACTGGTCAGCATTTGTTCAAGCCGAAAGCTGATCCGGCTTGGAGTGCCGAGCAATACCATCTTGCCCGTATATTTGCAACCTTCGGTACCAGCGATGTGCCTCAAAATATCTTGAACTTCTTTCGACAAGGGCAACATTTCGAGAAATACTTCAACAACGAAGGCACGTGACACTCCTATAACACAGTTAGGAGTATGTAAATGATTTTTACTACGTTCTAGGTCTCAAAATTACAGCACAATCTGAGCCCTTGGATGCCATCCTGCGTGCTTACAATGTATACACCCCGGAGCTGAACACTTTCCTAAGCGCGATGCTTCAGATTCTTCCGGATGACCGCCTGTCTGCGAAAAGCTTATTAGCGTCAGATTGGCTGCAGTTCCATCATGATTAACCCTTTGTACATACCATCATGAAACTACAAAACAAGGTCATAGGGCCGACCATCTACCAGGACCAATTTATGTAAGGAGGCTGTTTCGGACAGAGGGAACGATTGTCTTCCATCGAATCTTTGGTCTGCCTTGGGGAGACTAGTTTCGGACAGACTTGGACGTGTAATATGTGGATGACCGAGCTCTATATTCTACGAAGATGCTACATAGTTAGACCAAGAAATGGTTGATTTCTTGCTCACGCGTCCTCTTCGTCCCGCCGGGCCGGTCGCATCAGCAAAACGCCAGCCTGAAGCGGACTTGAATGTTGTTTGAACTTATATTTGCCACCATATTTTTGTATGTAGTAGCTTGCACCCTAACCAGATTGTTATTTTAGCTCTGTACGTCTTTCTGGTGGATTCTCTTCAACCCAAACCCCGCTCAATACTACGCCATCTCCTACTCCCTCGCTCATCGCACCGGACACCGTCCCTCGTTCGCACCACACAGGCACGCCCTCTTATCGCACAGGGGATCTGATCCGCGGCACAGTACTGCTTGCGGCCCCCAAAGGCCTTGGACCCATCCCCATTGTGCCACTCGAATACTTCAACTCCGCTGTCTTGCCTCCCTTGCGTGGCGGCATCGACGTCCAGCAAATTGAGCGCGCACTGCAAGCCTATCCGGAGTCCGGACGGATAACATCAGGGCAGCAGTGGCGCGAATACCAGTCGAACCCTGGCAGCAATGACACCGCGAACTCGGAGGAAGACTCCTACAAAGCACCTTTTCAGCATCTTTAAAGCAGTCATGACGCAGGCCAAGAAGGGCACTGGGACAATTTTCCCAACGGTCGATTTCATCCAGAAGCCTACTAATTCAGTGCCCGTGTCTGCGTGGACGCACACCTCCAATCCAGATGGTTACATGCGATTGAAAGAAGAAAAAAAAAAGGGTGTCCGACTTCCTGGTAACTAGTGAATCTCGAGATTCTTGGGACGATGTCGCGGTTTCCTTTGAATTCAAGACATACGACAGCCAGGATGCAAGTAGGTTGGACGTTCCTTTTAGACGCCACGCCCCAATGTGACTGATCTGGCCCGGAAAAAGCATGAGCTTGGAGCCTTTATCACATTATTATGCGCAGTGACCCTTGCAGACGTTCTGCGCTTGGCGTCACGGTCGAATGTGCAAACATGAGATTCTGGTTCACGTGTCGGTCTGTGACTATGGTGTCCGAAGCCTTCGATTTTATAAAGGTCAGTCTTGCAGCCGTTGCTATCGATCACAGACATACTGAACACGTATGACCAGGATACCTCTCAGCTCATTCGCTTTTTTTTGCTCGGTGGCATTTGCCGACGATCACGAACTCGGTTGGGATCCATCCATCCGACGGATGAAGTGATCTCGTACGGCGCATAGCCGCTACAGACGCTTGTTAGCGGGTGTGCGCAGTACGAGATCACTTTGGATTCTCCTAATGGACTGTCTATATATATATATAAGTACCAACATCCGGGCGGAAGTCATAGAAGGCAGAGCCACTCGAGTCTTCAAAGGATACCGTAAAGGAGATCCCGACAAGACGCCAGTGGTCATCAAGGACACATGGAGAGGGAACGATCGCCACAGGGCAGATATCATCCTTAAAGAAAAATCTTTACCGACATCGAGAAGGTGATGGGCGAGGCTGAGGCGAAAGCTGTCCAGAGGCATTTTCTAACTGTTCTTGATGCCAACGACGTGGAGATCGAGGGGAACCGGGGCGATACACTCTGTCTCTTGCGTGGCAACGACTGCAAAACGTGCAAGATATTCCTTGAAAGTCAAGAGATATCTCGTACATATTGCAGTATTTTGATAGTGGGTACTATTTCTGCACGACGGGTGTCCTGAGCTTCTTCCAATCCAACAAACCCTTTTATACTCCATTCGAAGGTTGCAGTGATTACAAATGGTGCCTCCGAGTTGTGCCGCCTAGAAACCTGCCAAAACACCGTCAACCTGCGGTAAAAGGGTACGGTATATGATATGCACGGGTACAGCTAATCCACACCGTACCCGTACCCGTGCGGTTCCCTATCCTGAAGAACCTCCAAACGCAGACATGCCTCTCGAATGAACTACGCCGACTCACACGACGGTTCCGACTTCAAAATCTCCCATAGGATCTACACACGCATCGTGTTCAAAGAGGTCTGCGAGACGCTATGTTGCGGTTTGTGATCTCCGTGGTGTCATGCCAATGTTACTCAGTGGATGCGCTCAAAGGTTTGAATACGAGGTTGTCGCAATGCCATGTCCATGATCTACTAACCGATTGTATAGTACTTCAGTTGTTGCACACACAGCAGCGGTTGGGTTCACCGCGACATTAGTAGTCCCGGAAATCTCATGCGAATAAGGGGGATTGGTGAAACCAATTGCTGACCTATGTAGAATATACGAAACGACTGGGTTCCCCCAGGGGCTTTCCGGGACCCCCCGGATTAGTACCGCACGTTTCCTTCCACGCATCATGGATTATTTCCTCCAAGCACTACAACTTCTCGCTGTAGATCGCGCTGGGAACACCCAATTTTATGATATTCCCCTGGAACACCGCGAACCCGAGGAGCCTGAACGAGAAGAGGGAAACCTGTTTCCATCCAACTCCGACAAGGGAAGCAAGCAGGGATGAGGACGCTTAGTTGCAAGTTGTTACTGGTTTTCTTTGATCTGTAGATCTCTTTACCCAGTCTGTCCTCATGAATTACTTAAGACAATAATACCGACATTCACCCAGACGTGCATACATATGTATATACCTCTAATCACGTCCCATCCCTCAAGCCACCACACCACCGAATATCCTCCCTATCCGCTCTCGCACCCTCCACACACCCACACCCACACCCACCGCCACACCCACATCCACAGCAACAACCTCCAGCGCAGCAAACATATACCGCGGCGCAAAAATCTTCCACACCATCAAATGTCGCCTAAACCCCGCCGCACACACCGCACTCCCAAAAAGCACCACGCTGAAATACAAAACGACACCGAGCCCCGCGCGCAGCACGGACGGCATGGGTCCACGCGGAGGAGAAGGCGGAACCGGGGGTAGGTTCCACAGTGCGAGCAGCGGGGATGCGAGGCCTGCTAGTAAGAAGTGCGGGCCGAGCGTGTTGATGAGGACGGTGAGCTGGGAATACGGGAAGCTGACGGTGGGTGTGAGGATGAAGGCGGTTTTCCACTGGAGCGAGGGGATCGTGGGCTGGTGGCCTGTACCGTGGAATGTGTGGATGGCCAGTAGTGCAAGAGGGGCGATCTCGGAGAACGAGACGTGTCGCTGTGGCGCGTGGTCTGATGCGTCGGAGGGCTTGGAAGAAGAGAGGGCGTCGTTTAGATTCTGGACGTCTCGGATGCTGTCGATGAGCTCGAGATGGGCGAGTAATGCGACTGTTGCTAATCCCAAAACGATTTGCCCGGTAAGTTGAGTGCAGAACCAGGTCACGCTGAGGAAGATCAACCAGAAGATAAGGTAAGGCGAGCCGAACGCGTTCGCAAACCCGAGCACGGTGACCCGATTTTTTGCACTTGCACTCGAGACGGAGCCGAATTCGTCTGTTTCTCTCCGGATGTCGAGACACACAGGCATCATCCACCAAAATGTAACGCCTCCAAATACCATGATGATCATAGTAAGGGTTGCCAACACCGTTCGTAGAAAGCGGAGCCACCCATTGATCTCATTTCCAAAATACTCCGCTGACTGAATCCTCTCCAGCAACCAGAACGCTGTACCAGTCAAAAAAGCCAAGGAGAATGCCCACGGCAGGAATATACCTGCCAATCCTCGGTCCGACTTTGAGAGAGCCAAAATGCGGCGGATGAAATAGGGAACTGCGACTGCCGATATTGGCGCGAGAACCAATGACATCACTGGAGGAGCTGAGGAAGTAGATGAGGAATAAAACGTAACGGCGCAAAAGGGTCGCTGCTCCTCCCTGCAGACAGTACTCAACATCATCAGCCGAACACATACAGCGAATAATGTCGAGAAGCCGAGGATGCGGTATCGTAGACGTGATGTAGGAGCGGTGAAGCCAAGAAGGACCCGAGGGACGAGGGAGGTAACACATAGGAACTCGACAACATGGTCTTCCCAAATGGTAAAGGAGTTCGAAGTGAAGCACAGGCCGTGGAGGATGAGAGAGATGGGGACGGCTTTCAGGGTGTTGCTGTTGATTTTGGGCCGGGAGGCAAATATGAGGGCCAACGACGACGCGGCAGCACCCCCAAAGATAACTGCATGGTGGAAGTAGACCCCCTCGACATAGTTTCGAAGGATCGGATGGACGAATGCCCCAGAAACCAGACCCGCAGCGCCAAATCGGAAGCAAGTGCGCAGGTTATTGTCCAAGGTTTCTTCCCAGCGCTCTGCAGGGTTCGCAAGAAAGCTGTAGGTAGAGTAGGAGGCAATGATGCTCAGCAGAATAACAGTGAGACCGATACCAATGAGTGTAAGACTAAACTGCGCCCAGAGAGACCGACATGTGGACAGTGCGAGGCGATTGAAAGCGGCAAGAGTAGAAAATCGGCTGTCAGCGGGCGTCACTTGTGAATCTTGCCAGCCAGCCGATAATGCTGGCCAAGCGGCGTCCAGCTCTTGGCCAGAAGAGCTCGCCCGGTAGGCATCCAGGTATCGTTTAATTTGATTGGCGTTAAGCTCAAGAGCAGTCGTCAGATCCGAGGCGTCAACACCACGATGAAAGAGTTCTGGAACAATGCTTCCCAGGTTATTGAACGGGATCGGGAGGCCAAGGAGAAGTGAAATTGTGGGAACAAGATCAATTTGCTGGATAAAACGATGAGGCACTGGTGCCCCCGGAAAAGTCGTGTAGGGTGTTATGTCGGCTGGTAACGGAGTTGATGAGCCAGAAAGCGGTGCACCCTTGCTGTAGATCCAAACGGCAGACGAGGTTTCGAGAACGCTATCTCCGCCATGATTACCCGCGTGGTCCATGCCGTGATCGCCGAGTACAACCAACAAGGTATCTTCGTCAATGGCGCTTACGAGGTCAGTCAAGAAATCATTCATCTGGTGTAGTTTTGCCTTCATGACAGGATGGTCGGGCCCCACACGGTGGCCTGCGTGGTCGACACCTAAACCATGACCAATGGCAAGGCCCCAATCATCTGAATTTTTCTCTATCAGGGGCAGTAAATGGGCAATGACACCTTCGTCTACAGTGTGAAGGTCCTCGACATCGAAGGAGTCAAACGGATACGACATATTGTGGCCGAGAAAGGTCGGGAATAGGGCAAGCCACGTGTCATCACCCACAAAAGCGACCTTGCGTTGGGGATTGGGTATGAGTGAGGCGCGAATCGCAAGCAACGGAACGGACCTTACGACCGGTGTGATCTATTTGGTGAAGAAGGGAGTCCTCGACTATGGCTGAACCTCCGAAGCTTTCGCCGATGTCGACGAATGTCGGGAGGGAACCAGTAGTGAGTCCTTTAATGCGCTGGAGCGTGGTTGTTGGGGGGTCGGCGTAAGCATTGAAGGTGAAAGAATGGTGCGGATGAGCAGCAGTGAGTTCTTGGGGAAGAGTTAGGATGTGGTGGTGGTGCGACGACGACGGTTGTGGTGGATGGTTTGAAATGAAGTCAAAGCGCAACGCGTCGATGATGACGATCACCGCGCGTTTGTGAGTGGCAAGCTGAGTGCACGGTCCTTCGAGACAGGCAGCGCGGTTCTGGAGTGCGAGACGGCTCAGAAGAAATCCCTTGGTGAAGAGATAGACACCAGCGATGTGGACCAACAGCAGCCACAGAAACAGACGCAGCGCTGTGGGGACCATGGACAAGACACGCTGGCACGTGACCCGCACTCCTTGATCTTCTCAGGCCGTAATCTTAGTTCATTTCATCTCAGTTTGGGCCATCAATTCATCTACGCACAGCAAGTCGCCAGGATGACAACCACCATCAAGACAACCCCGCAATCTCGTCCGTTCATTAACCTGCTTATCACCCCCATTCTGCTATATCATGGAGATCACTCGCGACATATGTCTTCGTCTCGTCCACCATGCTTTCGACCCGCGCCGTTGCTGAGACGCCTGCGTTCATCCACTCCTCCTTGAATTCCATCATGATCGGACACACATTCACGACGCTCCTCCTTCCGCTTTTCATCGCATTGTTCTATTTCTCCAACAAGAATTCTCGCCGCACCCCCATCTTCGTGTTGAACGTGGTTGTGGTCGTACTCGCCTTCATAGCAGGCGTTCTCATCGACTCGTTGGCGGTAAATGCTAATCTTCCGCTGTGCCTCCTTCACTGCTAACTGAGCCATCCAAGATACATGCGCTTCTTGCTCCAGACCATCCGTGGCCGTTGTCGGTGCGATACACCCGACGTTACCCCCTTGTTCACAACTCACGCTTTCGCCTAGATTAACATTACAATCGGCCTTCTCGGCATATTCCAGTCCATCCTTGTGGATCTCATTCTCTTGGTACGACTTGTCGCCGTACATCCCCCACAACACCTCGGTCTACCACGCTTTGCCCTTCTAACCGCTCTTCCGGTTCTCTTGAAAATCGCCCGCATTACAAATGTCATCATCTTCACAAAGCTGTTGGCAGACGTAGCCCAGGGGCCCCAAGCAGCCGTTAAAATGGCTGCTCTTTGGTCGACCACCCCTTGTCTCAAGATAGAGTGGACAACACAGGTCGTGGACAATACGTATGGAATATCCCCATTCATACCGTCCGAGTGTTCAAATCATTTTCAGCTATGCATCAGTCGCGTTTCTCTGGACGGTCCGGAAACAGTTTTCAACCAGGCAAGGCGTAACGAGTGATATCCGCCCTACGCGATGTGAGTCCCAATGCAATCCTCCATCGCTCTGTTTGACGCGCCAAATAGCGACCTTCGCGAAACGCATGCGCATGATATCACGCATTGCCATCTCGAATTTCGTCATTCCTACCCTCTTCTCCATCGCACAACTGGTCGTCATTTATAACGGCGTCAGTACTAAGATAGTAAACGATATCGTCCTTGTCAACACAATGGTGACCGTGTTCGGCGTCGTGTTCGCAACGGTATGGGTAGGAAAGGAACGCAAGGGAGATGCGGAGGCTCTCAATCATAATGAACAACCTATGAAGATTGACCCGCAAAAGATGAGCCCACACAGTCCCCGTACTCTCGGTGAGCTCGACACCTGGAAGGCCGCAACAAGTCTGTCCAGCTGGACAAGTCCCGAAAATAACAAGGACGCACCCCGGAATGTGGACGAGAGGGTACTTGGTAGATGACGGTAGTCCAATAAGCTTATGGATTACGCCTTATCTACTCACGTTCCTAGTATATAATCGATGTCTTAACGTCAGCTCAACGTCATTTTCGAATTCAGTCTTGTTTCCGTTCCGCCTTCAAAACATTGCATTTCCGCCATTCGATACGTAGTGCGCTTAGATTTTGGGACACATACTATGCGGCCATCCTCTGAGCCATCATCCGATAGCCAACACTCGGATAATGGTCGAGTCGCGCTACGATCGTCTTTGGATGTATCGACCATTTCCCTACGCACACTGGACAGCGTCCGTGATGAAGTTGCCCATGGTATTGCAGTCCGTGCCATCATGAAAGCCAAGGACATCAACGGTGTCAAAATCTCTGTCTACTTCACCTTCTCCAAGAAGGACGACGATAGCTTCCTCCGCCATGTCGCAAACATTATTCGCTTGCGCGTATCTTCCCGCCATCTCTTTGCCCTCGCTACCACCGGCGCCCCATCTCCCTCATCTCTCACGAACGCTAACACCCTCGTCATCACCGGCAGTGACGATGACGATGTCCAAAGCGCTGTCCTCCTCGCCAGCTCAAAGTTCCTCGGCCGCCTCGTGTCGGTCACGAACGATGGCAATCTCTTATCAGCAGCTATCCAAGACATCGGTGCATCGTCCTACGACAACGCCGCATTATGGGATGTGTTGTACAAGTCGGTTCGCGCACCCCTCGACAGACTGGTTCCGCCCCCGGGCTCCCGCAGCATCACCCAACTCGTCGAGGCGGCCAGGGCGAGGCTCCAGCGAGTCACGCCACAAGAGGCCTGGGGGATCCTTCACGATCCAACGTATCCTACCCCCGCTTTTCTTGTGGACATTCGCTCGGCTGCAGAGCGTACGCGCTCCGGCGGCATACATGGATCTCTCATCGTCGAACGCAATGTGCTAGAGTGGCGGTTTGACCCCCGGTGCGAAACGTGTCTGGCGATTGCGGATAGATACGATCTACGAATCATCGTCTACTGCGAGGACGGGTGGGCATCGTCGCTTGCGGCTGCGTCACTTCATGAGATCGGTATGTGGAACGCAACCGATATTGTCGGTGGATTTCAGGCTTGGAAAGCATCTGGCTTGCCTGGTCAGATCAAACCCCCGTCAACCGCGAGTAAGAGTGCTACGTGGGAAGGACTCTCGCAGCTATCTGGAGCATCCAGCTGATATGACGGAACAGTTGTTCTCTTGTTTTTACCTCACGTTCACTTTTATGACATTTATGAGATATTTTTGCATTCGACAACGGAAAACTAGGGTATAAACGTTTACAGTAGTCACGATAACGATACACATGTCTTGCTTGTAGCTGTAGAATTCCAATTTATTTGCCAGAACTGAGACGAGCACTTCTCCCTGCGCTCAGGGGCTGGTTTGTGTGGTCCTCCCAGTGGGAAGCAATGACTTCCACTTGTCTATGTACAACACGTCGTCGGAACAAAAGGGATAAGTAGTGGCGCACCGTGCTCACCTGTAAATCCCATAATGTTGAAAACAGAATTGTTGGTGTTGCTCGCGGAGGAAGACGACTGGTAAAACGAAGGTTGTCGAGTGCGGTTCGCTTTCCAGTATCTGCAACGGTGTCGGTCGGGGGATAGCTGGCCTTCCGAAATAATGATCTAGAAAGGCACAATTAACCAACAATCTCTACGGTCTTTTTGTCCTCACTGACTTTGGTCTTGGGACTCGAGCTGCCGTGATCGGACAATTCGAGCATGATTTCAGTCATAGGCCAGCGTATCCTGTACAAAAATCGTTGATAAGTTTCACCGGAAAACGCAGAGGGGGCACATCATACTCGCAAAACGTCGTGTTCTCTTCCGGAACACGGACTTCTCTGATGAACCACGCAGCTGGGTAATCACTAGCAACGACATAGGCTTCTTTTGACAGGGATTTCACCGAAAGATATTTGCCCGTCTTGAGATTCTTAATAGAATGCCCAGCACCCAACGGGCTAATATCCCACTATGATGATATATATGAGAAACGCCTCTCGCTGGAATATGCGGGCGGTGACCCCACCTTCTGTGTTTCGATCTCCTTGGGCGGCATACCTGTAACAAAAAAACGGAAATGAAAGTGGCTGCAACGATGGCAAACAGCTGCAACACTGACCGATGACCGAGTGGTCGGTCGTACTCATTTCCATAGCTGTCCCACTCTGGCGGTTGACGAACGTGTACGTTCCACGAGAGATTGGCATTGTGTAGTATTAACGAACTGGAGTGGTCACAAACGCGATTCAGACAGACTGGGTTTATATACTAGCCCTCCAACAAAAGAGGGTACACGCCCATGTCGGCATGCGTCTTACGCATGGTCTGGTCCCCATGTGCGGAGGCAATGCTGGGAAAACTACAGGAAACCACGATGCAGCTCAGTGAAATGGTGCAAGTTGATCAGTGTATAGACTCAGTGAATGGAACGGTATCCAGCAGCGATGGCACACCTTGCATCGAAGAGCGGTTAGAAAACGGCGAACCGACTTGGATTCGCCCACTCGATCGCAAATATATTCGAACGCCGATTACATCGTCACTCCAAAATACTGGTTGTGAAGCCATACAGATAGCGGACTGCCTAACATACTGAAGAAGACCGATCGTTGACCATAATATCCGGTAGGAATGGAAGGACGTCCGTGATCAGGTGGCACTTGTCTGGCAGTTACTAGGGGAATTCACAGTTCGTTTTCGTTGGCCGTTTTCGACCGTTTTCGACGTCGTTTTCGTTTTCGTGGGCTGAGTTTCAAGTTGCAGGTGCACGTGACTACCGGAGCGTGAATAGTTAGGCAGCAAACTTTCGAGTAGTATTGACTACCAGAACAATAGCGCCGTCATATATCATAGTAGACGGCAGGCACCTTGTTTACGGAGCATGCATACAAATTCGAAAACATCTATGGAAAGCCGGACACTCGCGCTCCGGAATTCTGTTGGCCGAACGGCGGCTTGCAAACACATTTTTGGACCGAAGTTTTTCAAAAGGACACCTGACACCTCGGTCGTACATCACGCCATCGTACAGTAGGATGTCACGCCCGTTGTACAGTAGAAAGTCACGTCGTCCGTACATCACACTGTCATACAGTAGGACGTCACACTGTCGTGCAGCTGAAAATCACATCATCCATACATCAAACCATCATATAGTAGAAAGTCATGTTGTCTGTACATCACACCATTGTACAGTAGGACATCATGCTGTCATGCAGCTGAAAATCATGCCGTTGTACAGTAGGATGTCACACCTGTTGTACAGTAGAAAGTCACACTGTCGTGCAGTAGTATATCTCCTCGTCATGCAGTAGTGCTGTCAGATGTGTCGAGAGGCCAGACGGACACATCAAATGACGCTGGAACAGCTGGTATAAGCCACGGAGATGGCAGAGGCACATACCTGGGCATTAGAGGCACAAAATGCATCATGGACGTGACAGATGGTGTTGGAGCCACGCGGACATGCCAAGGGTCGAAATGGACACAATAACCACTGCAAACATGACAGAATTCATCAGCACACCCAGAAAGCGAGAGAGACTACCAGACTCACCTGTGGAGGCTGCAAGGCAGCGCTCAGAGGAGCCAAATGGCTACAGGCACCCGGCAGATGTGTTGAGCATACGCATGGACATGCAGAGCATCAGAAACGCGTCAGAAACAGCTGCAAACGAAGCAGAACAGTCAGAACATGTCAAACGAATGAGAAAACATGAAACTCACCAAATATGCCTGAAAACGAGACGTGTAAGTATAGAAAGGTGGTGGTCTGCACAGGGAAGGTCTAGCCTAAAGAAAGGGAGAAGGAGATCTGTAGTGTAACCTCAGTAGTCTGGCAAGCTACTGTATATTAGTATGTACCTGTAGTGTAACTACAAGGTATCAGTAAGTAGGAAAGTGGTTAGTAGGAATGGTACTCACCCTCAGTAGTCTGGCAAGCTACTGAGGGAACTATGGTACTTGGAACTCTACTCTAGTGCGATGCATGCTTATG
>Ga0307516_10000421_pt1 | contig 55562 bp, 60 predicted proteins | sample 19_EM_MG_FD_203310 | JGI IMG/M metagenome (GOLD analysis project Ga0307516, IMG submission 203310) | Populus trichocarpa ectomycorrhiza microbial communities from riparian zone in the Pacific Northwest, United States - 19_EM | ecosystem: Host-associated > Plants > Roots > Unclassified | place...
CTGGGTTTCTGGGTTTCTGGGTTTCTGGGTTTCTGGGTTTCTGGGTTTCTGGGTTTCTGGGTTTCTGGGTTTCTGGGTTTCTGGGTTTCTGGTTTCTGTCTTACGAGTTTCGAGTTTCGGGTTTCTTTTCTGGCATGGTATATACCAAGATCTCAATAAAGCGTAGTGCTAAAGAGAGTCTGCTGTATTTAAGTGACAGTGTGGGTTATTACGCTGTAAGTACAATGTGGGGTAATCCAGATACGACGAGCCATTTTCAAATCTAGTCGTAAACTTATTCGGGTTGAGGGAGGTTGGGACGTTGAAATATCTGATGAAGGAGCAGAGCTGGAGTGGTGGTTTAAGCACCTCGTCGCGATGTTCATGGTGTAGAACCTTATCCATACGTAGAACTGTGGGAAGTGCGTCACAGCACATGTCGTCATTCGTGTTGAGTCGCCCAGAATTCCGTCATCATTGCGGATGCCATGTGTCAATCGTTGTTTCGCCTCACCTGTCGGAGATACGTCGTCATAACGATTTGCTGGTGACGAGAAGTGCATCATCGTGGAACATCGAAACGAGCATGGTTATCACGTGCCGTGCACCGCCACGCAGTTGCCATAGCATCAGGGGTGTGAAGTAGATAGTATGGGGATATTGCTGCCGTCATTAAGTGCAGCATCGTAGCATTACTGGGAATTAAAAAAATGAATCAATTATTGTACAGACTCTTATGGCTTTGCGATCTTCCACAAGTTATGTCACAGGCCCAGCCAGTTAAACACCAATCCCATATCGATGCACCAACTTCCGGATCTTGGAGACCTCATCGTCATTAATGCAAGTCTCACCGGTTGCGAGCACCTCATTCAAGAGATCTGAAACACCAGTCTTAGGCTCCTGGTGGGCAACAGCTAGCACGTTGAACCAGCTTCCCTCAAAAGCCAGTATTGCCGCACTTCGCGCATGCATTCCCACTTGACATCCGAGAGCATCGTTATCGGTGGACACTTCGAACAGCATGGAAACGAAGCCGCTGACAGCGGCATCCTCCCAATCCGCTTTCCCGACAAGCACTTGGGATATTGGGTTCAGTTGTGTTACCCCGGGTACTGGCTTTAAACCTCGTGTTGGCCTCCGCTTCAGCAATCCCTGCAGAGTCTGTCCAAAATACGTCCCTGACGGTGCCTTGCGGACTACATCCCAGTAAATACCGTCGCCGCGAGCAATGAAGTGGATGTTGGTTCCGAGCCAAAAATAGTATGCCGGATGTTGACCAGAAGCAGAGACTTGGATGGCAGTCCCTTCCTCCTTCCAGTTGCAGCATAGATCCAGCGTGGATGGTACAGCTACGGCAAGTAGCCTGTAGTCGTCTAACGCCAGGGCCGCAAGTGCCAACAAGCCTAAATCTTGTCGAAGAAGCTGCTGCAGGACTGTATAGGTCAGCACCCAGTGCTGAGACTTGAACGTGTGCATCTCCAGTGCGATCAAGCTAGAGACTGATGGGTCGCCGTCCAAGCCGGGCAAGGCAGGGTCCAGCCAGCAGATGGTGTGAACCTGGGTGGTAAAGACGGATGCGCCAAACGTTTTCGTGGCTATCCGCTGCAGAGCTTCCCTTTCCCCCTGTGTGAGGCCGTGGATGTGTGAGGGTGGACCGCTCACAGGCGATTGCGTAGGGGAGTTCGGGTGGCTATTCTCGCTCGATGGCGGTGGTGAGGACTCGCAGGGTTCTGAATGATGCGATGGTCTGCTGGAGGTGGTGGTACTGGGGCTTGAAAATCTATGGCGCTTCTGGATTCCAAATACTTCAGGAAAGGCACCACCCAGCAAGGCAGGGTCAATTATGCTTGTAGGCCTTGACGGGCTTTGAACAGTATATGCAGCAACCGGTGGGTTAACTGTCTTAGACGTCGCTGACTGTTGCCCTTCATCTGCGAATCGGACGCTTGCGGCCAGGAGATCTCACAGGTTGACAGTTGACAAAACCGGGCTGTACCTCTTTCCAAGACGTGCATGCATTTCGGCGATCGCTGCTGCACCAAATGATTTTGGAGGAATTCTCTGCCGTATGAGAGCATCTACCAGCAAACTGTATCCATCTTTCCGTAGGTTTTTCACCCAAATTCCTGCAGAGGTCATTAGCAAATGCTCAAGCCACTTTTGGGGTGTACATACTCGGGTCCAGATCTTTTTCCCAACTGGTTCCTAAAGTCTTGGTCAACTGTCTGGTTATTGCCGAGAGCCAATCTGCCTTCCGCATCCTTTCCTGGGCATCCTTTTGAATCATTCTGAACAGTTTGCTCTACTTCAGGTCCTGCAGGAAAGGCAGTTCCGATTCTTCAATAAGCTTGCAAAGCCTTATTAAAAAGGCATACCAGTCGGTGACATTCTCAATGCCACCAACGAAATGTCGCCGCGTGATGACCGAGAAAATGTCTGCGGGAATGTGCGAAAACAACTCTTGCACCAAGTCATCCGACAAAGTACCTGAGTTGACAAACGATTGCAGATTAACAATCGTCTGCACTCGGTCTAGAGGTAGTGGCCATGTCTTCGTTGGCCGCAGGTACGTGAGAAGACGCTCGGTTGTCAACTCCATCTTTGCCGGATATTAACCTCGTAGGGTTTTATTGAGGAAACAAGACAAGCAGCAAACGACGAACCGAACACGCTGCCTATGAAGGTGGCCCTGAGCGGGTCGACCAGTGAAAATGTGACCACTCATCCGTTAACAGTATCTACATACCGCTTGTTTGCAGGAATAATGCCCCCCTTGGAAATAGTTTTCTCCATTAGCGTACCCGTCAGGCAGGTCCAGTTGCTTGGTGATCGATGGACGAAGGATAATGTTTCGAGTTTGGATTCCACACACGTGCGGAAATTTCTTGGGTTGGCTACCGAACAAACGATACCTAGGGTTTCGAGTTTGGATTCAGCACGAGCGTGGAAATTTCCTCTGTTGGCTAGTATACAAAGGATAGTGTTTCAAGTTCGGATTCCGCGCGTGCGCGGAAATTTCCTTGGTTGGCCAGTGCACGAAGGATAACGTTTCGAGTTGGCATCGTAGCCTTTCGAAAATTTCATGTTTTTTATTTCATATGACAACTAGATCATGACGATTGTATACATTGTCCGTTTGTCCATGTGAAATCTCGCGCAGGCCTGTCGCAAGATATAGAGTGCACCAAGGAATAACAAAGGAAACGAAAGTGCGTCGGGTACAAAGGATAAAGTTTCGAGTTCACATTCCGGGGAAATTGTTAAATACACCAAGGACATACAAAGCATAAGGTTACTAGTTTCATTCCGGACGCGTACAGAAATTGCACGCCGCAAGGATGGCCAGCGATGAGATTCCCATTTGCTGATGGTTGAGGGCAGGAGAGCAAAATGAGTAACCCGCAATCCAACGAGTAATCCGACAAGTAATCCGACAAGTAATCCGATGAGCGAGCCGCCACGAAAGCTGTCAACAAGTTTAAAAAAAGTGACGGGCAATCCAACGAGTAATCCGACGAGCAAGCCGCCGTGAAAGTTGCCGCGCAAGTCATCGACGAGTGTATGAAAACAGACGCGCAATCCGATGAGTAATCCGACAAGGGAGCCGCCAAGAAAGGCGTCGGCGAGTGTGAGAAGAGTGACGTGCAATCCAATGAGTAATCCGATGCGCAAGCCGCAGCAAAAGCCGTCGACCAGTGAAAAAAGAGTGACCCGGAATCCAACGAGTAATCCAACGAGTAATCCGATGAGCGAACCGCAGTGACAGCCATCGACGAGTGTAAGAAAAGAGCCGCGCAATCCGATGAGTAATCCGATGAGTAATCTGACAAACGAGCTGCCGCCAAAGCTGTCGACGAGTGTATGAAAACAGACCTGCAATCTGACGAGTAATCAGATGAGAGAGCCGCCATGAAAGCTGTCGACGAGCGTAAGAAAATTGAGGCGCCATCCGACGAGTAATCCGACGAGTCAGCTGCCGACTTCGGGTTTTTCTTTGTTCGTGGCAGAGCCTTTCACTGTGGCCATTCAAGGGTTGTTTGTTGGCTGAAAGGCCTTGCACTGTGATCTGTTTTGCAGGTTTCTTTGTCGTTGATGCAAAGACTTCCACTGGGTCTAGGCCGTCAGTGTCAATTCTCTAGTCATAATAATTTGTCACCGATCAAGGTTTTCGCCCGATTCCATGCCGGATGACCACCCGGAATTACTAGGACATGATAGAAGAAACTTCCATTATGAGTTATCAAAAAACGTAACATGGTTATTTTATTGGATATTATATTAGTTCTAACCACAACTGCCGCCGAATGAAACTCTAAAGAACCCTCACTATACCTGCTACCGATCTACAGCCATCTATCGGCATAGCATAGGTAAATAGGCCACGCAAGACTATTAAATATACATGTATAAACAAAAGAAAACACCGTTGTGTCGCACTCCAGCAAAAAGCGGCAGCCCTTGACTGTGACTGTCGGCATCCCCCGCACGGTACTGATGGAAACACGCCTGGTGGGATGTATGATGCCTGGCAACAAGAAGGACGCTTGATGTATCGGGCTCGACGTGCAGTAGGATGCATGGCAGGAAGAAATCGCATAGTGAGAGTGATGCTCGACGAAACATAGGGCCCACGGCAGATGAGGCACGGTGTGAAGAAGGACGCTCGGCGAAGCAGAAAGCTCGGCAAAGAAGGACCTTCGGCGTGAAGAAGGACCCTGGGTGTGAAGAAGGATGCTCGGCGAAGAAGGACATTCGGCGTGAAGAAGGACCCTGGGTGTGAAGAAGGATGCTCGGCGAAGAAGGAAGTTCGGCAAAGAAGGACGTTCGGCGTGAAGCAGGATGCTGGGTGTGAAGAAGGATGCTCGGCGAAGAAGGCCGCTAGGCATGAAGAAGGATGCTCGGCGAAGAAGGCCGCTCGTTGAAGGAGGTCGCTCGTTGAAGGAGGAAGCTCGGCAAAGAAGGACGTTCGGCTTGAAGAAGGACACTGGGTGTGAAGAAGGATACTCAGCGAAGAAGGCCGCTCGTCGAAGGAGGTTGCTCGTCGAAGGAGGCCGCTCGTCGAAGGAGGTCGCTCGGGGAAGTAGGATGCTCGGCGTGAAGAAGGATGCTTGACGAAGAAGGCCGCTCATCGAAGGAGGTCGCTCGTCGAAGGAGGAAGCTCCGGAAAGAAGGACGTTCGGCGTGAAGAAAGACGCTGGGTGTGAAGAAGGATGTTCGGTGAAGAAGGCCGCTCGTGAAAGGAGAACACTCGTCGAAGGAGGCCACTCGTCGAAGGAGGTCACTCAGGGAAGAAGGACGCTGGGTGTCGAATAATTCGAATGATGCTAGCCGTGATGAAGGACGCTTTGTGGGAGAAAACATCAAACCAACAGGAAGGGAATAATTTTGAAATGTGAATGGAAATGGGACGCACGGGGACCATCTGGTTGAATGTTGCTGCCAATTCAGCCCATCTTCTCTCTTATAGTCTGATAAAATGCGAAGACCCAACTATAACGGTTCGTACCACTCCACTTGGTCGTGAAGTGTTCTAACCTGTCCCCACGAATGCCAAGTACGCTGCCAGGCTTAAAATTCAGTTTACGTTTCAGCAATGTAATGCACATTAGCCCCTGTTTGAACTGCCCAAATGGTGTCAACCAGGCCCAGCCATTGGCCCAATCCTTGTGGTCCATATGTGGCTCGGTAAGAAGATTGACCAGAAGTGCTCGGAAATGGAATAAGTCATTAGGTAACGTCTTTGAGATTCGTTTCGTTCCGATATCAGCTATCCTCTCGTAGGCTTCCCTGTATTCATCTCGTGTCCAAATGTCAACGCCCGCGAAACATGCATCTATTGTTTAGGTGATATTGCCACACCAGTCTTGTAATCCGTGGATCATACCTGACACATACATCAGCAAAAAACTGAAAAGTGAAAGTATATTGCTTTTTTTACATCCGAGACACAAATTTTAAATAACTTTTCTCCAGGTTTCAGCTAAAAATAAAGCACTTTTATTTTTTCCAAATCCTTACGGGAGTACTGGGTAAATTCTCCTCTTACGGGAGCTAGCGATGCTTACAGGAGCTACGGGAGCTACGGGAGTACTGGGTGAATTCTCAAATTTTTTGCTGATGTACGTTGGTCGAGACTTCATGTCGCCGGTGAGAACCGCAAGTGTGTCCTGGCCAGTCTCCCTCCAAGTACCGAAGTAGTACAGCCCCGAACGAGCTGCAACACCTGTCGCCCATAGTTGCACGGCAGACTCTTTGATCCAGTCAAAGAAGAGACTATGTCTTCGCTGGTCCTTTGGAGGGGAAGGTCGAACAAATCTTGGAAATTTGTCGATGTTCTCAGTGGTCCGCTTGACAATGTAGGCACCCATGTCCTCTCCCCAAGCCTGCTTGTACGCATTCTGATACAGGACAACCAATGGCTCTCCGTGACAATCTACCGCAAGATCGCTTTTGTTGGCAGGAATCTCCTCAAAGTCCTCAGCCATCTTTAAAGCCGCTTCCGTTGGTGTAGCCTTGGTACTACTCTTGAGATCCCTGAGGCTGATCCTGAAAAAAACCTCAACAACCTTGTCTCTTCCTTCAAACCTCCAACTTTCTTGTCCATTCGTCCTTGCTTCTTCCATATTTACCTTCTGCTGTTTGCTCAGATCAAAGAATCCGTGAAACAGTTTGTCCAGATAAAGGAACCTGGAATTGGTCTTTCCTGGTACAGCATGTTTGTTGGTTGGGGGGGTATAGTCCTTCAGGCATAACTCTTCGTTGTCTACTCGGAGATCCGTATGCTGGAACTTCGCGCTCAACCGGACTGGCAGCATGCAAAACGGATATGGCGGAGGTTCTCGAACACCCACTTTGTTGGCATGCTTCACTTCATACATGAATTTGGGAATCTGGAACTCGTACGGTATTGCAAGCGAGTCGAGAACAATGCTGCCAATTACTAACGTGTATCATGAATAATGGGAGAAACGTACGGTCAACACTTGGGTCAACACTCCAATCATCATCTTGAATGTGAATGAAACGTCCAAAGCGACTAGGGTGGATGCCGTCGTCCTCGAGTTGGGATTTTATTGCATTCGGCTGTACGGATGATGTCGGGACACTTGATCCGGGTTTGAGATCGGAGCCTGGATCTTCGCCACCTGCAGCTTTTTTGCTGGCTACCCGATTGCTACATGAGGCCTTGCTGCTCCGCTTCTTTTTAGGTTGTTCGTGATCCTGCGAATTTCCTACGCTGGCTTTGGCCTCCGCATATGCCCCCGACTCATGCAAAACCCTTCTCTTCCGGCTCTCCCCTGAAATGAAGCTCCACTTTGTCCCCTGCCACGCTGGATACTGGAGTGGCGCTGTACCTTCTGGGTGATCGATCCCCAAATCCACAGTACGCAAAATGTCATCGTCGACGAATTTGCCAGAGGTATCCAACCCGATGGAAGTGGTAGTCGTAAGTTGATCAACGGAAGTGGTTGTCAGTTCAGAGAACTTGATTGCACGGTCGAAGTTGGACATATTGCGTTCAAACCTCCATTCGCAGACAAACCAACCCTGAATAGAACCAGTTAGTATGCCACTCAGCTTCTCAAGAGATGGTAACCCACACTGGGAGTATTCTGAGTACGCTTGGAAGCCGAGAAAAGGTTAACGATGGACTCCACAGTTGAGCAAGGATGCCTTCAGTGACGAAGGATGGTCAACTTGACGAAGAATAGTCGTTGTCACGAAGGACTTTGGAACAAGTACAAGTGGTGATGTGGCATGCAAGGCGAAGCACCTGCTACAATGAAGAATGGCTGACAATCAGAGAGGGGCGTTCAGTAATGGATGTTTGTGGTTGACCTAGCAATGCAACTGGTGATTTTGACGACTAGTTAGTATGCCATGTGAAGCGTGGTTAGGAGCCCCTGAAAAGGCGAGGCTGGCAATTAGTATCTGAATTCTTGCAACCAGGTTGCCAAGCCGCTGCTGTGTTAGCACTAATCGGTCACCTGTGGCAGTAACCACCAACCTTAGGTTACCCAGGGAGACAAGCTCAGATGAACTGAAGTTGCAGGTGGATGTTATCAGCTTTTACTGCGGCTCGCATGTCGGATTACTCGTCGGATTGCACGTCTCTCTTCTCACACTCGTCGACGCCTTTTCTGGTGGCTCCCTTGTCGGATTACTTGTTGGATTGCGCATCTGCTTTCTTACCCTCGTTGACGGCTTCCACTGCGACTCCTTCATGGGATTACTTGTCGGATAGGACATCCGCTCGTTTGTGAGTAGTCTTTTCTTCCGGTTGGCTATGGCTTCACTGTCGTTTTGTGCGCTGCAGTTCAGGTCGATGGCTGTCCCTACGATCCGCATGCCGTGCTCATCGAATTGCGTCTGATTCCTGAGCGTCTCATTTCTTACACTCGTTGACAGCTTTGGTGGCGGCTTGCTTGTCAGATTACTCGTCGGATTGCACGTCATTTTTCTTAGACTCGTTGACAGCTTTCGCTGCAGCTCTCTCATCGGATTGCTCGTCCAAGTGCACGTCTCATTTCTTTCACACATCGACGGCTTTGGCGGCGGCTTGCTCGTCGGATTACTCGTCACTATTCTTACACTGGTCTACTGCTTTTGCGTTGGCTCACCTGTCGGTTTACTCGTTGATGGCTTTCTCTGCTGCTCGCTCGTCGGATTACTCGTTGGAGTGCCCATCTTTTTTTTTTCACCCATCGATGGCTTTTGCGGCGGCTCGCTCCTTACTCTTCGCAGAGGACATCCACTTGTTTGTGAGTTCTCTTGTCTTCCGATTGCCTATGGCTTCACTGACGTTTTACATACTGCTGTTCTTGTCAATAGCTGTCCCTACGATCCGCACACAGTGCTTATCGAGTTGCGACTGTTTGCCGTGTGTCTGCTTGCTTACACTCGTCGATGGCTTTCGGGGCAGCTCGCTCGTCAAATTACTAGTTGGATTACTGGTCGGATTGCACGTCAGTTTTCTTGTACTTATCGAAGCCTTTCGTGGCGGCTTTCGCGGCGGCTCACTCGCCGGAATACTCGTCGGATTTCTCGTCACTTTGCTTATACTCGTTGACGAGTTTCCCAGCATCTCACTCGTCGGTTAAGCGTCAGATTGCTCCTCTGGGTGCGTGTCTCTTTTCTTGCCCCCGTCGATGTCTTTCGCGGCGGCTCGCTCGTCAGATTACTTTTCGAATTACTCGTCAGATTACCCGTCAGATTGCACGTCACTTTTCTTACACTCGTCGACAGCTTTCCCGGTGGCTGGCTCGTCAGATTACTTTTCGGATTACTCGTCGAATTACTCGTCAGATTGCCCGTCACTTTTCTTACACTCGTTGACGGCTTTAGCGACGGCTCGCCCGTCGGATTACTCGTCCGATACAACATCCACTCTTTTGTGAGCACTCATTTGTTCTGATTGGCTATAGCTTTACTGACGTTCTGCGCACTGCAGTTCTCGTCGATAGCTTTTCCTACAATCTGCAAGACGTGCTTATCGAATTGTGTCCGATTGCTGCGCGTTTCTTTTCTTATGCTCGTTGATAGCTTTCCCAGCATCTCGCTCGTCAGTTTACTTGTCGGATTACTTGTCGGATTGCGGGTCACTTTTCTCACACTCGTTGACCACTTTCCCGGTAGCTCGCTCATCGGATTACTTGTCAGATTGCACGTCCCTTTTCTCACACTTGTCGATGGCTTTCACGGTGTCTCGCTCGTCGGATAACTCTTCAGATTGGCGTCTCTTACACTCGTCGATGGCTTTCGCTGCAGCCCGCTCGTTGGATTACTCTTCAGATTGCCCGTCACTTTTCTTACACTCGGCAAAGGCTTTCGCTGCAGCTCACTCGTTGGATTACTCACCAGATTGCAAGTCTGTTTTCATACACTCGTCGACGGCTTTCACGGCGTCTCGTTTGTCAGATTACTCCTCGGATTACTCGTCGGATTGCGCGGCTCTTTTCTTGCACTCGTCGGCGGCTTTCGCTGTGGTTCGCTCGTAGGATTCCTCATCGGATTGCTCTTTACTTTTTTCACACTCGTCGATGGCTTTCGTGGTAGCTTGCTCGTCAGATTACTCGTCGGATTACTCGTTGCATTGCGGGTCACTCTTTTTTCACTCGTCGATGGCTTTTGCTGCGGCTCGCGTGTCGGATTACTCGTTGGATTGCCCGTCACTTTTTTCACACTCGTTGACAGCTTTCGTGGCAGCATGCTCGACAGATTACTCGTTGGATTGCCAGTCACTTTTTTCACACTCGTCGACAGCTTTCGTGGCGGCTCACTCGTCGGATTACTCGTCGGATTGCCCGTCTCTTTTTTCACACTTGCCGACGCCTTTTCCGGCGGCTCCCTCATCGGATTACTTGTCGGATTGCGGGTCACTTTTCTCACACTCGTCGACGGCTTTCCCGGCAGCTCCCTCGTCGGATTACTCGTCACATTGCACGTCTGTTTTCATTCACTCGTCGACGACTTACGCGGCGACTTTTGTGGCGGCTCGCTCGTCGGATTACTCGTTGGATTGCCGGTCACCTTTTTCACACTCGTCGATGGCTTTCGTGGTGGCTCGCTTGTCAGATGACTCGTCGGATTGCACATCTCTCTTCTCACACTCGCCGATGCCTTTCCCGGCAGCTCCCTTGTCGGATTACTCGTCAGATTGCGGGTCACTTATCTCACGCTCGTCGACAGCTTTCCCGGCGGCTCTCTCGTCGGATTACTCGTCGCATTGCGCATCTGTTTTCATACACTCGTCAACAACTTGCGCGGCGACTTTCGTGGCGGCTCGCTCGTCTGATTACTCTTTGGATTGCCCATCACTCTTTTTTCACTCGTCGACGGCTTTTGCAGCGGCTCGCGCATCGGATTACTCGTTGGTTTGCACGTCTCTCTTCTCACACTCACCGATGCCTTTCCCGGCGGCTCCCTAGTTGGATTACTCATCGGATTGCGTGTCTGCTTTCTTACCCTCGTTGACAGCTTCCACTGCGACTCCTTCATCGGATTACTTGTCGGATTTCTCGTCACTTTTCTTACACTCGTTGACTAGGCTGCCGGCATCGCGCTCGTCGGTTAATCGTCGGATTGCTCGTCTGACTGCGTGTCTCTTTTCTTGCAGTCGTCGACGCCTTTCGCGGCAGCTCACTCATCAGATTACTTTTCGAATTACTCGTCGGATTACCCATCAGATTGCATGTCACTTTTCTTACACGCGTCGACGGCTTTCGCGGTGGCTGGCTCGTCAGATTTCTTTTCGGATTACTCGTCAAATTACTCATCAAATTAATTGTTGGATTGAGCGTCACTTTTCTTACACTCGTCGACGGCTTTCGCGACGGCTCGCCCGACGGATTACTCATCGGATACAACATCCGCTCATTTGTGAGTACTCATTTCTTCTGATTGGCTATGGCTTAACTGACGTTTTGCGTGCTGCAGTTCTCGTCGATAGCTTTTCCTACAATCCGCAAGAAGTGCTTATCGAATTGTGTCGGATTGCTGCGTGTTTCTTTTCTTATGCTCCTTGACAGCTTTCCCGGCGTCTCGCTCGTCGGTTTACTCGTCAGTTTACTCGTCGGATTGCGGGTCACTTTTCTCACACTCGTCGACCGCTTTCCCGGTGGCTCGCTCGTCGGATTACTTGTCGGATTGCGTGTCCCTTTTCTCAGACTCGTCGACGGCTTTCACGGCGCCTCGCTCGTCGCATTACTCTCCAGATTGGCGTCACTTTTCTTACACTCGTCGATGGCTTTCGCTGCGGTTCGCTCGTTGGATTACTCGTCAGATTGCGCTTCCCTTTTCTCACACTCATCGATGGCTTTCGCGGCGTCTCACTCGTCGGATTACTCTTTGGATTGGCGTCTCTTACACTCGTCGATGGCTTTTGCTGCGGCCCGCTCGTTGGATTACTCTTCAGATTGCAACTCACTTTTCTTACACTCGGCGACGGCTTTCGCTGCGGCTTGCTCGTCGGATTACTCGTTGGATTGCGGATCACTCTTTTTTCACTCATCGACGGCTTTTGCTGTCGCTCGCACGTAGGATTACTCGTTTGATTGCCCGTCACTTTTTTCACACTTGTCGACAGCTTTCGTGGAGGCTTGCTCGTCGGATTACTCGTTGGATTGCCAGTCACTTTTTTCACAGTCGTCGACGGCTTTTGTGGTCGCTCACTCGTCGGATTACTCGTCGGATTGCGGGTCACTCTTTTTTCATTCGTCCACGGCTTTTGCTGCAGCTCACGCATCGGATTACTCATCGGATTGCACGTCGCTCTTCTCACACTAATTGACGGCTTTCGCTGCTGCTGACGCATCCGATTACTCATCGGATTGCGTGTCACTATTCTTACACTCGTCGCCGGCTTTCACTGTGGCTCGCTCGTCGGATTACTCGTCGGATTCCGCGTCTGTTTACTCACACTTATCGACGGCTTTCATGGCTGCTGGGTCGTCCGATTACTCGTCGGATTGTGCGTCACTATTCCTACACTCGTTGGCGGCTTTCGCGGCAGCTCGCTCATCGGATTACTCGTCGGATTACTAGTCGGATTGCGGGTCACATTTGTTTCACTCGTCGACGGCTTTTGCTGCGGCTCGCGCGTCGGATTACTCGTCGGATTGCACGTCTCTCGTTTCACACTCGTCGACGCCTTTCCCGCCGGCTCGCTCGTCGGATTACTCGTCGGATTGCCGATTACCTTTCTTCCGCTCATCGTCAGCTATCCTACCGGTTTGCATGCCGCAATGCTCTTCACATTGTGCGACGTGTTTCAGATCGTTTCCACTCGTCGACGGCTATCCCGTCGCTTTGCGGGTTACAATACTTGCCGACGGCTATCCCAATGGTTTGCGCACTGCAATGTTCATCGAATAGCGCGTCGGATCTCATCGCTTCCGCTCGTCGACAGCCATCTCGTAGGGTTGCGCGCCGACGGCTATCCCAACGGTTGGCACGCCGCAATGCTCGTCGAATAGCGCGTCGGATCTCATCGCTTCCGGTCGTCGACGGCTATATTACCGGTTTGCATGCCGTAATGCTCGTCGAATAGCGCGTCCTATTTCTCATCGCTTCCGCTCGTCCACGGCTGTCACCACGGTTTGCACGCTGCAATGCTCGTCGAATAGCACGTCGGATCTCATCGCTTCCGATCATCGACGGCTATCCCGTCGGTTAGAGCGCCGCAATACTTCCCCACGGTTATCCCAACGGTTTGCACGCCGTCATGCTCGTCGAGTAGCCCATCGGATCTCATCGCTTCCGGTCGTCGACGGCCATCCTGTCGGTTTGCGCACCGCAATACTTGCCGACGGCTATCCCAACGGTTTGCACGCCACAATGCTCGTCAAATAGCGCGTCGTATCTCATCGCTTCAGCTCGTTGACGTCTATCCCAACGGTTTTGCACGCCGCGATGCTCGTCGAATAGCTCGTCGGATCTCATCGCTTCCGCTCGTCGACGGCTATCCCATCGGTTTGTGCGCCCCAATACTTGTCGACGGCTATCCCAATGGTTTGCGTGCCGCAAAGCTCATCCAATAGCGTGTCGGATAGCTCATCGCTTCCGCTCGTCGACGGCTATCCCGTCGGTTTGCACACCGCAATACTAGCCGATGGCTATTCCAACGGTTTGCACGCCGCAATGCTCGTCGAATAGCACGTTGGATCTCATCGCTTCCACTCGTCGACGGCCATCCCGTCGGTTTGCACGCCGCAATACTTGCCGACGGCTATCCCAACGGTTTGCACACCGCAAAGCTCGTCGAATAGCACGTCGGATAGCTCATCACTTCCGCCCGTCGACGGCTATCCCATCGGTTTGCATACTGCAATACTTGCCGACGTCTATTCCAACGGTTTGCATGCCGCAATGCTCGTCGAATAGCACGTTGGATCTCAACGCTTCCGCTCGTCGATGGCTATCCCGTCAGTTTGCATGCTGCAATACTTGCCGACGGCTATTCCAACGGTTTGCACGCCGCAATGCTCGTTGAATAGCGCGTTGGATCTCATCGCTTCCGCTCCTCGACGGCCATCCCGTCGGTTTGCGTGCCGCAATACTGGCCGACGGCTATCCCAACAGTTTGCGCGCTGCAAAGCGTGTCGAATAGCGTGTCGGATAGGTAATTGCTTCCACTCGTCGATGGTTATCCCGTCGGTTTGCGCGCCGCAATACTTGCCGACGGCGATCACAATGGTTTGCACGCCGCAATAGTTGTCGAAGGCTATCCCAACGGTTTGAGCGCTGCAATACTTGTCGACGGCTATCCTAATGGTTTCCGCGCCGCAATACTTGTCCATAGCTATCACAACGGTTTCTCCCCAGCAACGCTTGTTGAATAGCGCATGGGATGGCTCAATACTTCGGCTCCCCAACGGCTATTGCGTCGGTTTTCGCGCCGCAACGCTCGTTGAATAGCGTATCGGATGGCTCAATGCTTCCGCTCATCGACAGCTATCCTGTCGGCTTGCGCATCGCAATACTTGTCGATGGCTATCCCAACGGTCTGCGCACCGCAAGACCTGTCGATAGCTATCACAACAGTTTGTCTGCTGCAACACCTGTTGAATAGCGCATCGGATAGCTCAATGCTTCCGCTCCTCGATGGCAATTGCGTCGGTTTACAGGCCGCAAAGCTGGTGGAATCACGCATCGGATGGCCTAATGCTTCCGCTCGTCGGCTGCAATCACAATGGTTTGCGTGCCGAAATACTTGTCGTCAGCTATCCCATCAGTTTGCGCGCCGCAATCATCGTCGAATTGCTAATCGTATTCCCATTTTTATTTCTTGTAGATGTCTTTCCCAACTGCTGGCTTATCCGATTGGACATAGGTGTGAATGTAATTTCTAATGCAAGGTCGGGGTGATAATTTATGATGCTCAAACCGCGTGCCAAATGATTAGTTTTAAAACGAGTGATTTTACATGAGGCCTGCCTAGTGATATTTTATGATGATATATCCGCGTGATTTTTCATGCTGTTTATGCAGAGTGATATTTCTTGTTTTCAAAATGGTGCGATTTTTTAGGTTTCCTGAATTGAGGCATTTATATTGTTTAAGTGTAAGTTTTTTTGATTAAATAAATGTTCGTATGCCATCTACCATAAAAATTTGCAACAGTGTTTTCTGCCTGCCACACTACTTGTCGACGGCTATCCCAATGGTTTACACGCCGCAATACTTGTCGTCGGCAATCCCAATGGTTTGCGTGCTGTAATGCTCGTCGAACAGTAGATTGGATGGCTGAACGCTTCTGCTCGTCGACGTCTATCCCGTCGGTTTGCTCGCCGCAATATTTGTCGACGGCGATCACAACGGTTTGCGCCCTGAAATACTTGTCACTGGCTATCCCAATGGTTTACACGCCGCAATACTTGTCGAAGGTTATCCAAACTGTTTGCGCACTGCAATACTTGTCGATGGCTATCCCAATGGTTTGCGCGCCGCAATACTTGTCGAAGGTTATCCCAACTGTTTGCGCGCCGCAATACTTGTGACTGGCTATCCCAATGGTTTGCACGCCGCAATACTTGTCGAAGGTTATCCCAACTGTTTGCGTGCCACAATACTTGTCGAAGGCTATCCCAACTGTTTGAGCGCCGAAATACTTGTCAACGGCTATCCTAATGGTTTGCGCGCCGCAATACTTGTCGGTAGCTATCACAATGGTTTGTCCGCAGCAATCCTTGTTGAACAGCGCATCGGATGGCTCAATGCTTCCACTCGTCGACGGCTATTCCATTGCTGTACGCAGTGCAATACTTGTCGATGGCAATCGTGTCGGTTTGCGCGCCACAATACTTGTCGATGGCTATCCCAACTGTTTGAGCGCCGAAATACTTGTCAACGGCTATCCTAATGGTTTGCGCGCTGCAATACTTGTCGAAGGCTATCCCAACAGTTTGCGCACCGCAATACTTGTCGGTAGCTATCACAATGGTTTGTCCGCAGCAATCCTTGTTGAACAGCGCATCGGATGGCTCAATGCTTCCACTCGTCGACGGCTATCCCATTGCTGTACGCAGTGCAATACTTGTCGATGGCAATCGTGTCGGTTTGCGCGCCACAATACTTGTCGATGGCTATCCTAACGGTTTGTGCGCCGCAATACTTGTCGCCGGCTATCCCCTTGGTTTGCCTGCCACAATGCTTGTCGACGGAATGAAAAACGGTTTGTGCGCCGCAATATTTGTCGATGGCTATCCCAACGCTATGGGCGCCGCAATACTTGTCGCTGACTATCTCAATAGTTTGTGCGACGCAATACTTGTCGACGGCTATCCCAACACTTTGGGTGCCGCAATACTTGTCGCTGGCTATCTCAATGGTTTGCGCGCTGCAATACTTGTCGAAGGTTATCCCAACGGTTTACGCACCGCAATACTTGTTGATAGCGATCATAACGGTTTGTGCGCCGCAATACTTGTTGATGGCTATCCCAACTGTCTGCGCGCTGCAATACTTGCCGATGGTGATCACAACGGTTTACTCGCCGCAATACTTGTAGATGACTATCGCAACGGTCTGCGCACTCCAATACTTGCCGATGGCGATCACAACGGTTTGTGCGGCGCAATACTTGTCGACAGTGATCCCAACGGTTTGTGCATCACAATACTTGTTGATAGCTATCACAATGGTTTGTCCGTCACAACGCTTGTTGAATAGCGCATCGAATGGGTCAATGCTTCCGCTCCCCGACGGCAATCGCGTCAGTTCACGGGCTATAATGCTCGTCGAATAGCGCATCGGATGGCTGCGAGATGACCGCAGATATCATGACAAAGAGCCTTCCACGGGAGACCCACTGGAAGCATGAATTCCGTTGCTTAATCTTTTCACCGACCTGGAGGACCGCTCTCTATATATACATGCACATCCAATCCGTTACCCATCACCGGCTTGTCTAGATCCTTTGGTGGCAACTTGCCACCACCGGTCTAGATGTCGCCAGCCACCTTCGCCACCTCTGGGCCTAGATGTCGCCAGGCCTGAATGTTGCCGGGCCTGGTCGCCGGGCCTGGATGTCGCTGGTGGCCCTTTGCCACCTGCGCCACCCGATGCCTACCACGCGCCCATCTGCTCGCAGCAGTCTAGGCAGGCCTCGGCGGAGCCTCGTTGGGTGATCGATATATCTGACAGACTCGATGCTTCTGCTCATCGGCTGCAATCACAACGGTTTGCGCTTCGAAATACCTGTCGACGGCTATCCCATCTGTTTGTGCGCCGCAATCATCGTCGAATTGCTAATCGTAGTCACATTTTTATTTCTTGTACAGCGCTTTCCCACTTGCTGGCTTATCCGATCGTACATAGGTGTGAATCTAATTCCTAATGCAAGGTTGAGGTGATAATTTATGATACGCAACCCCTGAGACAAACGATTAGTTTTAAAACGAGTAATTTTACATGAGGCCTGCCTAGTGATATTTTATGATGATATATGAGCGTGATTTTTCATGCTGTTTATGCAGAGTGATATTTCTTGTTTTCAAAATGGTGTGATTTTTCAAGTTTCCTGAATTGAGGCATATGTATTGTTTAAGTGGAAGTTTTTTTTGTTAAAATAGCGCTGTCACACCTATGCATTTCCTATGTCATTGTATTTCCTATGTCATTGTGGGTTAACATTGGTATGTTGTGGTGGCGGCGCGGAGTGGGTGCCGACAGCACCCGGAGTGGAGGAACTGCTGCCGACAGCACGGCGCGGAGGGTGTCATTGCGACTGCGTGACGCAACAACAGAAGTGTCATTGCGCAGCGTGACGCAACATCGGTGGAATAATTGCATCGTCTTTCTCCTTTCCGCTGTTATGTCATTCTCTCTCTCCGGCGGATATATATGTAGCAGTGTTTCTGTTCGGAGGAGGGATATGTTCTTTGTCTTCAATCAATCGCAAGCTCTCTTCCTCTCTCTCTCTCTCCCGTGTCGAATCTTCTAGTTTCCAAACGACTCCCACTTCCGCAGTGCGCCCATAACTACATTTTTCATTAAATAAATGTTTGTATACCATCTACCATAAAAATTTGCAGCAGTGTTTTCACTTTCAATTAGATTCAGTATGGTATAATAAACAATAGTTCGGTTATGGTAACCCGTGTCTCAGCTGTTGAATTATAATGGGGCAGGGTCGGGCTTGGCTCCAGGTAGTGGCCAGGCAGGGTCGGGAACCGGGAGGGGAACAAGGAGGGGAATGGGGCTGAGAACAAGGTTGGGAACTGCGCATGGAACGTGGAGGAGAACCGGACAGAGAACAAGGAGGGGAACGAGACCGAGGACCAGGATAGGAACCGGGCTCGGAACAAGGAGGAGAACCGGACAGAGAACAAGGAGGGCAAACGGGCCAAGGACCAGGACGGGAACCAGGCACGGAATGAGGACGAGGACAGGGACAAGTACAAGGACAGGAGAAAGGACAGGAACGGAGAACGGGCGATTGAACAGCGCGCACGGCAATCGGGAACAGAGGACAGGTAAGCGGCCAGCGCATGCGGCAATCGGAGACAGAGGACGGGCTAGCAAATCGGCGCTTGCGGCCATCAGGACTGGGACAGCTGGCAGGCGAACAGTGCGCGTGGCAACAAGGAAAAGGATAGGAACCGAGGTTGGGTGAACGAACGGTGGGCACGGCAATCAGGAAAAGAGGACGGGCGCGCGTCTCGGCGCCCGCGGCGATCAGGACTGGTACAAGCAGCGAATGAACAGCACGCTCGGCAATCAAGACGAGGACAACCGGCGAGCGAACACCGCATGCGGCGAGCAAGAGGAGGACAACCAGCGAGCGAACAACGCGTGTGGCAAACAAGAAGAGGACAACTCACAAGCGAACAGTGTGCACGGCGAGCAAGACGAGGACAAGTGGTGAGTGAACGGCGTGCTCGGCAATCAAGACGAGGATAACCGGCGGCTTTACAGACCGTTGGCTCACCGTATTGCCATGGTGAGTGTTTGGAGTGAACTTAAGATGTTTGAGAATTTTGGTGCAGAGCGTTGAACTGCTGTATAACGAGATCGAGTGTGGTGGTTCGAATCAGGTTTTCGCCGTGAATGGCTTTTCAGTATTTGGTGAAGACAGTTGGATATATACTTGTATGACTATGGTAGCAGCGGGCATCAGAAGGCAACTCGTTAGCGTGTTGCCTTCTGAAAGAATTTTTGTCGTGGTGAGTTGCATACTGAGGGCGCTCCAGCGCGACAACTCTCGTGCAAAAATTCACAGCCACTCCACAATTAATAAGAAAGTTTTTTCAGCATGGGGAAATATGCTAGATAACTCATCTGGCAACTTCATGCAACTTTCTGTTTCGTCATAGGTCAATTTGTTGTGGAGTTGTAGGTGATTTTCTGCTCGTGGTGGCCGAAGCGAGACCGAAAAAGCATGATAACGCTGCCACCATTGCATTGCCAGTCAATTGGCTTACACATGTCGACAGCTTTCCCAGCGGCTTGGCCGTTGGATTACGAGTTCCATTGCACGTTTCTTTTCTTACACCCGTCAACGGCTTTCACATCCGCTCGCTCGTCGGATTGCATGTCTCGTTTCTTACACCCATCTACGGCTTTCCCAGCAGCTCGCTGGTCGGATTACTCGTCGAATTGCTCGTCGAATTGAACGTCTCTTTTCTTACACCCGTCGATGGCTTCAGCAGCACCTCACTCATCGGATTACTCGTAGGATTGCTTGTCGGATTGCTTGTCGGATTGCCCGTCTCTCTTCTTACGTTCGTCGACGGCTTTCATAGCAGCTCGCTCATCATATTACTCGTCGGATTGGACATCCGCGCGTTCGTGAGTTCTCTCATTTCTTCCGCTTGGCTATGGTTCTACTAACATCTTACGGGCCGCAGTTCTCGCCGATGGCATTCCCTACGATCTGCATGCCGTGCTTTTCGAATCGCGTTGGATTGCACCTTGGATTACTCGTCAGATTCCTCGTTGGGTTGCTCATCTCATTTGTTACACTCCTTGACGGCTTTTGTGACGGCCAGCTCGTCAGAATCCTCGTCGGATTGCGTGCTGCAATGCCCGTCGAATGGGGCGTCGGATGCCTCATCGCTCTTGCTCATCGACGGCTATCCCAACTGTTTGCGTACCCCAATGCTCGACGACAGCTTTCACGATGGTTTGTGCGCCGCAATGGTCGTCGAATGGCCTGTCAGATCGCTCATCGATTCCGCTCTTTAACGGCTCTTCCAACAGTTTGCCCGCTGCAATACTTGTCGATGGCTTTGACGACGGTTTGCATGCCGGAATTGACATCGAATAGCACATCGGATGCCTGATCGCTTCCGCTCGTCGATGGCTATCCCAACTGTTTGCTCACCGCAATGCTCAACGACAGCTTTCACGACGGTTTGCGTGCCGTAATGCTTGTTGAATGACGCGTCAGATCGCTCATCGCTTCCGCTCCTCAACGGCTCTTCTAACTGTTTGTCCGCTGGAATACTTGTCCATGGCTTTGACGACGGTTTGCGCGCCACAATTGACATCGAATAGCACGTCGGATGTCTCATCGCTTCCGCTCGTCGACGGCTATCCCAATGGTTTGCGCGCCGTAGTGCTCCTCGAATGGCGCGTTGGATCGCTCGTCGGTTCCACTCGTCGTATCTGATTGGTTTACGCGCCGGAATTGTCGTCGAATAGCCCGTCAGATCGCTCATTGGTTCCGCTCGTCGACGGCTATCTCATCGGTTTGCGCGCCGTAATTGTCGTCGAATAGCGTGTCGGATGCTTCATTGCTTCCGCTCATCGACAGCTATCCCAACGGTTTGCCCGCCGCAATGCTCGTCCAATAGTGCGACGGATCGCTCATCGGTTCCGCTCGTCGACGGCTATTCCAATGGTTTGCGAGTCGCAATTGTCGTTGAATTGCTAGTCGTATTCCACAGTTCTTGTGCTTCTAGACAGCTTTCCCACCGGATAGCTGATTCGATCGGACTTAGGTATGAATGATAATTCCTATATCCGGTAAGGTGATAATATATGATGCCAAATACGAGTGATTAATGATGATCCGACAAAACAGAGTGATATTTTATGAGGCTCAGCCGAGTCATAATATATGATTAAGAAATGAGTGATTTTTCACGTTGCTAAAAACGAGTGATATTTCATGTTCCCAAAAGGAGTGATATTTCATGTTGCCCCCATTGTGTGATTTTTGTGGTCTAAGTGTAAGTTATTTTTTAGTTTATTCATTACTTGTATGCGACCTATGGAGATCATGACCAGGGGGGTCAATCGTCTGTCCAGTCCGTCCTGGCAGTGACCCAGGACGCGGCTGCATATATCGAGCAGCACGAAGTAAGTACTACTGTCTTCCAGGCTTGTCTGATGAGGGTAGATACCCTCCAGGGCCCGGAATGGATGTCGACTCAGTGGCTGAATGGCAGAGTGAGTGCCGCAGTGGTTTTCCATTCCCATACACCTTGGTCGCCTCACTTCAACCTCATTGTTCTCCACCAGTCCTCATCCAAATAGGGTGTAAATAGGGCCAATAGGATAGTAAGATGTAGCTGGCTACTGTGATAGTGATAAATGTACTCTCACTAACATCTCACGCTACAAAGCTCTCAATATTCAGAGGGTTTTCCAAGGTTTCTCTAGTACATATAACCATATAGGTATAGAAAATCCTCTACAAAAACGGAAGCTATGAACCAACAAGGAGAAAATGCTGTAGGAATGCCCAAAACGTCCAAAACTCCCACTCTGATTATCCCTTGCCTGTACACTCTGACATACCTTTGCAGCCCTGCCTCATTCCACTCTGTATTGTGCTCATTCCTGGTTCCAACTCATATCCACCCTGGTAACAATAGATTAGCACAGGCTGCACACTACGCTAATGTTATTAGGTATATATAGGTTGTGATACTGGGACGTCCGGTCAACGTGGGAGTGACGGTAATATCGAACTAGTCAGGTTTCTCGATAGTCACGAAGGAGATGGGGCGGACCCGGTCTTCGCCGGTGTTCAATCATTATATAAGAATATAACCCCACATGGCCGTCCTTCTAAAATCGCCCACTGTTAAGGGATTCACAGCGAATAATCTAAGGGGTTCGGTTCAGTATCGGCGGCGCCCACTGGCTGCGGCTTCAGTGCCGGATCGTACGCGGCTCCGTGGCAACGGCTTGCTCAACGGATCGCTCGGTGGATGGCTTGCTGTGTGCGGCGGCGTATGCTTCGAGACGGGCCCGGCGGCTTGCTAGACGGCTCGCTCGTGTATTGCTTTGGTGGATGGTTCGAGACGGGTCCGCCATCTTGCCCGACGGCTCTCTCGTGGCGCTTTGTCGGAGGATTCGATTCGAGACGGGCCCGGCGTCTTGCCCGACGGCTCGCTCGCGGCGCTTCGGCAGAGGATTCGATTCGAGACGGGTCTGGCATCTTGTCCGACGGCTCACTTGTAGCGCTTTGGCGGATGGTTCGGTCGAGACTGGCCCGGTGTCTTGCGCGGCGCCTCACTCGCATCGGTCTGGTTCGGCAGATCGTTCGGCGCATTCGGTGCTTGCTAAACGGCTCGCGCGACAACAGCCTCACATGTAAGATAAGGAAAGGGATATGCTCACACACCAGACCCTGCTGGGTGCGGGCCGGAGCCCGAAGCTACTCGTCCTGGTCGGTCTGACGATAAGGAAACAAGTTTCTGTTTAGCACCACATAACTCGCCCAACCCTTTCTGGGGTTAAGTCCCTCATGCGGCCCACTGGATCGCGAAGTCTTTTCTCGTCCAACCCGTTAGATGACGTGGCCTTATCATCTCGTAGATGACCTGGCCCAACTCCACTCCGTTTCCCACCAGTTGCCGGTATCCTTTATCTCCCGAAGTTAACCCTCACAACCGCTGGCGGCCGTAAGCCTTGTTAACTCTGCTTTTTATCTCCCACCTAGACTCTCGAGCCCCTCACGTATCCTTCCGTCTCCTTCCCGGTCCACTGTCGTCTCACTCGCCGTGCTTAGGCGTATCTGCGCTTTGGCGGATGGTGCGACGCATGCCCAGTGGCGTGCCAGACAGCTTGCGTATATCATTTCGGTTTGGCGGATCGTCTGACGCCTCAGCGACTGCCAAACGACTCACGCGACGACTGCCTCACAGGTAAGATAAGGTAAGGAATACGCTCACACACCAGACCCTCCTGGGTGCGGGCCGCAGCCCGAAGCTACTCGTCCTGGTCGGTCTGACGATAAGGAAACAAGGTTCTGTTTAGCACCGCATAACTCACCCAACCCTTTCGGGGCTTAAGTCCCTCATGCGGCCCAGTGGATCGCAAGTCTTTTCTCGTCCATCCCGTTAGATGACGTGGCCTTATCATCTCGTAGATGACATGGCCCAACTTCACTACGTTTCACCCCAGTTGCCGGTATCCCTTATCTGCCGAAGTTAACCCTCACAACTGCTGGCGGCCGTAAGCCTTGTTAACTCCACTTTTTATCTCCCGCCTAGTCAGAGGTCACGAGAAACATATCCATTCTCAAGAGGGGAGCACCGGACACTTATACAAGTGTCCGTGTGCTAGCGCTAGTGTGTGACTGTCTATCTACAAAAGCCCTTAGGGCAGCAATCTGCTAAGTCCCACAAACTCTAGAAGCCATGCTAGCGGCCATGCTAGCCACTCTAGGTGTGGCGTCCACGACACCCGGAATCCTCCTCCTACAACCACTTCATTCTCAATAAAACAACCGCCTCCCCTAAACAAAAACAAAAAAAAACAAGAACAAAAACAAATAAAACAAAATAAAAAAACAACGACAAACCCAGCTTATAACAATAACCCCGAACATAACAAAGTGCACTCCAATGCAACCGAAAACAGCAACATATACCCAGCCCACCACACATTGCCTACACCTCCTGTCTCTCCTGTTCCATCCACTGGTAGACTCGTAGGCCATTCGCAGCGTGGTATTCACCCAGCAGCTCGTTGCTGCTGCCTCTCAGGTTCGCCAGCGGTTCCCACGTAGGGTCAGCGTAGCCAACCCATTGGACCAGATATTCGAGATCTCGAACTGTGCTGCCTCTGTGCTCGCAGATCAACTCAACCTGGTACTCGACAGTAGCGGTGGAGCGTAGCGGTGGTGGGGGTGGGTGTTCACGGGTTTTGTCGACCTTTGACAGTTTGAGGCATGTAACGTTGAAGACCAGGTGTAAGCGCCAGTGCGCTGGGATGTCGAGAACAAACGCATTCTCACCGGCAAACTTCAGGATCGTAAACAGACCGGCATACGGATGTTGAAACTTTCGCGAGTTGACATTGTCATTGGCAGTGGAATTGACATTGGCGTAGCTGACTGGCAGCAAATAGGTGTCCAAGAATACCGAATCGCCTACCCGAAACGGGTGCGGCTGGCGATGCTCATTCGCTTCCGACACCATTGTCAGCTGGGGTTGTTTCATTCGCTCTTGAAGCATTCGTAGGATCTTGACGAGGCGTTCTGCGTATTCCGTTCCTGGTCTCGATATCGGCATCCGTGGTCCTTGTGCCAACAGATCTAGTGGAAGTCTCGGAATGTATCCAATATCTGCTTCGAACGGCGACATGCCTATAGCCTTATGCTTTGCCGCATTGTAGGTAAACTCCGCTAGCGGCAAGAAACGGCTCCACTGCTCGGGGGATTTGAGTTGCGCTATATATGCCTTCAAAAACGTTTCCAGAGTGGCATTCGCCTTTTCTGCCTGGCCGTCCGATTGCGGATGGTATGCTGTAGACATCCGAAGCCTGATTCCAAGTTGTGAACACAACGATTGCCAGAAGCCGGAGGTAAACCGGGTATCATGCTCAGACACAATCGATACAGGCAGCCCCCGTGACCGTACTTAACCATCGATGAATGCTGTCGCAAACTTCTCTGCGGTGAGATTGGCTTCTTTAACAGGAATCCAACGTGCTCGCTTCGTTAGGGGATCGATAATTGTCGCTACTGCATCGTGGCCGGCTTCCAATGTTGGCAACTTGGTGACAAAATCGATATTTACTCGATCGGCCCGTTCGAGTGGAATCGGTAGTGGCTGTAGAAGTCCATACGGTCTGGCATTCTTGTGTTTGATTCGGTGGCATACGTCACATCCGGCAATCCATTCTGCGATTGAATCTGTCAACTTTGGCCAGTAGTACCGTGAACCGACCGCTGCTGCTGTTTTTGCGATACCGCTATGTCTGCCGCCCAGAATAGCATCGTGTGCTTCCCGAACCACGTCTGCTCTCATGGACTTTTGAATACACAGCTTTCCGCCTGATGGCTTATGGAACAGAAGGCCTTCTTCGAGTGTGTACGATTTTGCTCGTTCCTGCATACGACGAGTCTGTTTCGAGCTTGCCTTTTTGTTGTCCTTTTCGTCGGTATTGCTCAGATATTGTAGAACGGGACCAAAAATCACGTCTTCTGCGTAGCCATTTCGCACATCGTTTAGCCACTTGGTTGAGGCTGATACACGCATCTCAACGATGTTGAGGTGCTGCGGATCGGCTTTTGGCTGCTCAACTTCTGACTGCCCTCACTGAGTGTAGGCAATCCGGCTGAGTGCGTCTGCCACCACATTCGCCACTCCAGGAAAGTACTTTACCTCGTAATCGTGCTGTTGGAGCCTGTCAAGGTGACGCCACTGACGGCTTGTCAGCTTATTCTGCCCCAGAATATGTTGCAACGATGCGTGATCCGTATAAATGGTGGTGCGTTTTCGACCGTAGACGTAGCAGGCCTAATGTTCCAAGTTTGCGCTGATCGCAAGAAGTTCACGGTCATATGCTGGATATCTCGACTCAACTGTGTGAAGCTTCCTTGAGAAATATCCCAGTGGCCGCTCTACCAATCTTCCTTCAAACGGCTGTTTTTGAGCCAAAACACCTCCAATAGCTGTGTTCAAGGCATCGGTTTGTAGGATGAAATCGCCTTCCGGATCCAGCGTTGCCAGGACCGGTGCAGATATCAGTGCCTGCTTGAGGTCTCCAAACTGCTCCCCGTGTCGACTGGTCTACATGTAGTCGTTTCTGGGCTTTGCGGCGAGGTCATATAGCAGATGGGCCCAGTAAGCGAATTTCGGAAGAAATTTCCTATAGTAACCCGCTAAACCAAGGAAACTGCGAAGTTCCGTAGGCATCATGGGCGTTGGCCAATCCCGTACTGCTCTGACCTTCTTCTCCTCGGTGTGAATACCGTGTTTATTCACTCTGAAACCGACGAACGACGTTTCCAGAGTACCAAACATGAATTTGGCCTCACTCAGACGCAAACGTGCGTTCCGTAACACTTGCCGCACACCTTCCACATGTGCCTTATGTTCTGCTAGTGTTCTTGAAAAGATGATCATGTCGTTGAGGTATACGATTGCGTTTCGGCGGTGTGGATGTAATATCTTGTGCATCATACGCATGAAGGCAGCTGGCGCGTTTGCAACTCCAAACGGAATAACCTTATACTCGTAGAATCCGTCCGCCGCTATGAATGCGGTCTTGTGGCAGTCATCTGAATGCATCCGTACCTGGTGGTATCTGCTAGCCAAGTCCAGTTTGGTGAAAACCTGTGCTCCGTGAAGCTTATCCAGCAAATCCTCAATGTACGGCAAAGGGTACCGGTCTTTAGCCGTTATTGCGTTCAATCCACAGTAATCGACACACATTCGGAGCGTGGCGTCAGGCTTTTTCACAAAGATTATCGGTGCTGCATAACGTGAATGTGAGTCCGTCACCCACCTGTTTGCAAGCAACTTCTTAATCTGTACCTCGAATTCCTTCCTCTCAGACTGTATCATTTGGTATGGCTGGCGGTGTGGAAGTTTTGCTGTCGGATCAGTATGGATACGGAAATCATGTTCTCCTGGTGGTGGAACGCCATGCGGCAGCTGAAAGAGATCGTTAAAGTCCCGACGGATTTGGACTCTCCACTTCCCCAGATCCGCCAAAACGGATTCATCCTCACCGAATTCCTTGCCCACCCGTCGTTCATGGATGTCGATCACAAATATCCTGTCGCCACTGGAATTTGTCATTGCCCGTAGTGTCTCGTTTGCGGAAATCAGGTTGATGGATACCACTTCAGCTACCACTTCGCAATGGTTGTGAATGTCCCGGTAGCGGCCCTGGTGAGGTCGAAGTCCTTTTAAGGAAAGCCTGGGAATGAATGCCGGTCGACCGTCCGTCAGTAAAGATCAGTCCGCATCCAACAGGTGCAAGACGTTGTCAGAATCCAGTAAATGGCGCGTTCTCAAGTGCCAATTTTGCCAATAATAATGTCGTAGATGCCCTTAAGATCAAACACAGTGTACCAACCGGTAACATCTGCATAGTTTCCCGTGCAGCCCCGTATACGTCCGTTAAGCCAGACCTGGTATCTATCCTCGGGAGGGTGTTTGGTTCCGGCCGTGACGATTGTCAGATGGCCAGAGTGTCGAAAAGGTAAGCCGAGCTGCCGTGCAAAAGTGGTGTCGATATAACAGTGGGATGCACCCGGGTCCATTAGGGTGTAGGCTGAGCGAGTTTTGGAATGAGAGGTTTGGACTTTAGCATAAAAACGTAACAAATCACTTTTATCATTAATGTTCTTCCGTATAACATTTAGGTTTGTCAAATAAAGTCTTGCCGCCTCTCGTTCTCTAGTAGGAGGACGCTCTGTCACTCCTACTGAGCCCCTTTTCCCTCCCTCTGTGCCAACTTACTGGTCTTATCCCAATCCGATCCACCCAAATCCAACAAGTCCGTCAATTCTCCATTTTCATCCGGCGTTCCCTCCTCTGACCAACCTCCATCGAAGTACGCACCGGACCTTGCCTCCAGATTGTCGACATTGTTGACGTGCTTGACCGGCGTATTCCAATTCGGTTGGTTGGTATGGTACTGTGGCTGTTGAATAGGTGGCGGCTGATGGGGTGGGTGACGCTTCTGGAGTCCTTCACGCCCTCCCTCGCGTCCTACTCGATGCTTGAATTGTGCTGTACGGTTATCCGTGGCTGGAGTGCCACATTGTCGTACGATGTGACTGAACCCGAGGCAACGGTGACACTGTATCTTTCCATCGACAACCGCATTCAGTTCGTCATTCTTGATATTACTCAAGTCCATCGGGTTGCAGTGCGCGGTGGGGGGCCCAGCTGGGGATTGGGCCTGGGTGACACTACTGGACGGCATCATCATAAATGGCAGAGTCTGTGCAGCGACGATATCCATCATGCCGGACAGCGTCATCTGCTTCTGACTATCACCACCGAGTATATCCATAAGGCGTGCCTGCTGGGATATTTCGTTTTGCGTCGCTTCCGGCAGCTTGATCAGGTATTCCTCCCACAGAGGATTTTCCCTCGTAATGGTGAGCAACCCGCCCAGAATGGTGATCAGCTCCAATGCTCGCTTGTTGAACTTCAAAACCTGCGGGCGATTGAACTTCAACGCATACCATTCACGGCGGATTACTGAAATAGCCCGTTCCGGAACGTACTGGTGCTTGAAGAGGACCTTCACAGCGTCCCATGTGGTATTGTAGTTGTAATCCTTTGGTGTGATAGTATCCACACCCTGCTTCTTCATGCAGTTCTCGAACCAGTGGAACCCTTTGGCGGTGAGAAAACGCCAGAAGGTGTCGATCTTCTGATTGTCTTCGGACCCTTTTTGACAGACTGCTCCGCCCTGTTGAATGTAGTGCTGCATGTCTTCGAGAAATTGAGCGACAACCTCCTAGTCCTGGGAACCATCAAATCTCTTTGGCTCATGCGGCTTGATTTTTTGAACAATCAGGTTTTGGCTCGGGGCCCTATCTTGTAGTTTTGCGGTTTGTTTGCTGATAGTAAAGAGGTGATCGCAGCGCTGGTTCCAAACCGCCATCTCCTCCTCTGCCTTACAAAGTCGGTGCTCCAGTGCTGCCAGATCTGCAATCTTCACAGAAGCCTCCCGGTGACTGTCGTACCACTGGGCGTAGTCATTTAGGACCGCTTCGGCTGAAACAGCTATGACTACTGCGTTTTCATCGCGCGAGAGGTTCGCTTCACCAATCCACTCGTGTAGCTCGCCCGGCTCCGGCCAGAGTTTCGGGGTGATTGACATTGCTTGCTGTTTCTGCATGCCTTGTTTTGTTCGCCGCGCTTTTTTTTTTTTTTTTTTTTTTTTTGAAAATGCTCCTGTGCTTTGGAAATGCTCAGCGCTTCTGCCAGATGCACGGGTTATATAGACAGTAGCTCAGCCCGGTGAACGGGTAGTTGAGACTGCTGGATGACGTGTGTGTACGGCGTATGTGTACAGCATGTCAATACAGCATGTGAATACGGCGTGTGAGTATTGCTCACTGCGCCCTCCCACAGCTACTTTTCACGCGAGAGTCTGTTCGCTGGGCCGTCCTGTGTCTTGTCGCTCGGTTTGCTCGTTTTTCTCAATTTTCTCGTTGTCCTCTCGGGATCTTGAAAATGCTCGCCGTGCTTTGGAAATGCTCAGCGCTTCTGCCCGATGAACGGGTTATATAGGCAGTAGCTCAGCCCGGTGAACGCGTAGTTGAGACTGCTGGTCGGCATGTGTGTACAGCATGTGTATACGGCGTGTGAATATGGCGTTTGGTTTCTTCCCGAATCCACTCGATTCGCTCATATTCGTCTCAAAACCGTCCGATGAACGGGTTGGCATGTGAATACGGCGTGTGAATACGGCGTGTGAGTATCTTTTTTCTTAAAGGTCAGCGCACTGTATGTGACTGGAAACAGCTTGGTGAGAAGTAAGGTATGGGCCCCGAAACGCCGGCCCCGGCGCTTACCGCTCGCCACACCCTCCCGCAGCTACTTTTCACGTGAGAGTCCATTCGCTGGGCCGTCCCGTGTCTCGTCACTCGGTTTCCTCGTTTTCTCAATTTTCTCGTTGTCCTCTCGGAATCTTGATGTTTCTGCGCCCTCCTTCTGCTCGTTGCTGGTCGTACGGGGCAGGGAAAATAAAGAATGCTAGCCACTGGTCATGCGGGGCAGAGAAAATAAAGAATGCTTGCCGCTGGTCGTGTGGGGCAGAGAAAATAAAGTGTTGCTACCAGTTGAGGGGTCGCGAGAAACATATCCATTCTCAAGAGGGGAGCACCGGACACTTATACAAGTGTCCGTATGCTAGCACTAGTGTGTGACTCTCTATCTACAGAAGCCCTTAGGGCAGCCATCGGCTAAGTCCCACAAACTCTAGAAGCCATGCTAGCAGCCATGCTAGTCACTCTAGGCGTGGTGTCCACGACGCCCGGAATCCTCCTCCTACATCTAGACTCTCGAGCCCCTCACGTCTACTTCCGTCTCCTTCCCGGTCCACTGTCGTCTCACTCACCATTGCTCACGGCGCCAGGTGTAGGCTCGGCGTGAGGCGTAACGTTCGGATCTTTTGCGGCTCACTGTCGACGACTCGCTTGACGGATCGCTCAAGGATCGCTCGTAGGATCGCTCGTAGGGGAAACGTCGTTGACTCGATGTCTGGGTGACCGGTAGGTGGTCCGTTAATGATTGATTGATGATTCCGATTGATCATTTTTTTGTGATTCTTCCGATTGATCATGTTCCTTCTCCTTCGCCCGCGGCGAGGAGTCGTATAAGTATTCAGCTCGGCGAGGTCACGTGCTGCGGGAAAATTACCCCGTGCCGCGATGTGAAAACTCTTCGTCTTGGCACTAGATTTCATCAGTGTAAAGGATAACTCTCGATTGGGTCAGTCAGTAGTGCTTTTCCCGTATCTTCCCGAGAGTGGCCAGAGCAGGTGCCTCTCCTTAAGTCCTCTTGTCGTGACTGGGTGATGTGATTGGGTTGCGTGCAGAGTTGATTTCGTTACTCGACCGGAGCCGCCAGCGACGAGCCCTCAACCGTACCAGCTAATCCTTCTCAGCTGCAACGGGCACCAAGGTATAGCTCCGCCCCATATCGCTCCCAACATACTCTCGAACTGTTCCTGAGGTGCGGTGCTGTAGCGGCGTTTGCACTTTCCCGAATCACGAGCCGGTACTTGGTCCGGGGGCTACCCAGCACTACAGGATCGGCTTGTGGACAAGCCTCCGCTCCAGTATTCGTTCAACTCGACGTCCTCACCCTGGTGCGGCATGTGCTCTGCCTCATAATCGTTGTAAGCATCTCGGATAAGTGGGGATACGCTCACGCTGTCAAGCGCTGGCAGGGCCCAGAGTTCATTGCCATAATCGGGTGTCAGTGATCAGGATGTGAGTGGTAGCATGATCTCTTGTGTCTTCTGACCACGGGGTGCAGCTGTATCGCCTCGGGCCTTTGAGCCGTCTGCGACGATACAGCTATTCCTGACTCGTGGTGTTGTTCCTCTGGGCCGTGCCTCTGGAAACAACCCCGCTCCTATTCCGCGACCAAGACTCGCAACTCCTTGCGTTCCCGTTTTCTTCTGATTGCTTGTCCTCATGATGATCACCAAGATTGTCTTCCTCCGCAGCAGCACTTGCGCTTTCCCAGTCTGCGCCGGTACTTGGCCCAGGGACCTCCTGGTGCTGCAGAGTCGGTTGACCCGAGCCAAGCCCTGACAGTGTCAGTTGCCTGGTCTGAGGATGCCATCCTAAGACCGTGTGACGAGTTTCCGATACCTTCCTGCCTGGTCCGTATCCGAATTCCGACCCTGTAGTATTTAGGGTGTAACACTATCCCCCCCTTCCTAAGCTTCGTCCCGAATCTATAGGGTGGTGTCGTTGCGTATAGTCCTTCAGCGTCCGTACTATTGCTCAATTATTCAGACAAAAAACCCGCATGGGAAAAGGTCTCTCAAATCGGTGAGCCCGTAGTCCGTTGGTGTATCAGGATGCTATACTCCGCTACTGCTCGATCCTTGAGACTGAAAAAAAAAACCCCATGGGAAAAAGTATCTGAAATCATCGTGAGCCGGTAGCCCGTTGGCGTTTCAAATTGATGAAACCCGTGACGTTTCTGGAAGGTGACCTTTGAACGTAGCCTCCCAGCCTACCGCTCTGGTTATCGAGAAAAACCCAGTGGGAAAAAACTCTCCAACCGTTCATTGAGCCGGTAGCTGTCGAATGGCGTGTTCGTCAGATCTTATCAGTCATGACATTGAATTGCTGTCAAATGCCATCCATATTCCGGGCGACTCTTGGCATCTGGAGTCTGGTACCCAGTGCCCACCTGCCGGTGAAGGCATCCCATTTCCATCCTCAAATCCCGGCCTTTCGGCTTATCCGTCCCGGCACTCAGCTCGGAACGGCGTCCTCCCCAGCCTTTTGGCTGTCCGGCACAGTTTCCCAACTGCACCGGTTCCCCGGCCTTCCGGCCATCGTATCCCTTGGGCTTTCGGCCAACCCGCCCCGGCACTTCGGCATGGTACGGCATTCTCCCTGACCTTTCAGTCAACCCGTTCCTGCGCTTCGGCTCAGAATGGCATCCTTCCTGGCCACCGGTTCCGGAGCTTCCGCCCGGAATGGCATCCTAACCGTACGTAGGCAGTCTTTGCCACCAATACTGGCTAAGGCTGACAACGCGGAATGCATACCTGCTGCTACCACGAGTACAGGGCCTCTGGCGTCAATGCTGACCAAGGCTGCTATAACGTGGAATGCATCCCGGATCGCCGTGATCGGGTGATCCTTATCCCCCCCTTTCCAGGGTGGTTCTCCGAACACCTTGAATAAGCGTCAAGTTTGCCATTCCGGCTACTGAACCGTTGAGATGCATATTGATGTATTATGTATCGTTGGTGCCAGCGGGTTGCTGTACTGTAGTCAGCGAGCCTGACGTTGGTTGAGTAGTGCACGATTCTTGCCCCACTGTGGAAGAACAGCACCAAGCGTGAAGCCCAATGCGTCGGACGCAGCAAATGCGCAACTCATTTTGAGGTCCGAAATAGCTGAAACGGTGCTTGGAACGTGTATTCCAACGTGTCCGGCTACAATACCACTTCGAGCGAGAACGAGTGCCAGTTCCTGGGTAAAACGGAGTTACTGGTGGGACCCAAAAATGACAGGATTTTGGCGATTTTCATCCGGTTTCGGTAGAAACAGGAAAAACGAGCTCAGCGGCACTCAAAGTCCATTGAAGGTCTCATTCGCAGGCTTTCTGGTCGAACGGGCTCGACCCCTGGTTCGTTCTTCCGGATATCCAGCCACAAGAAAACGAAAAAATCCTCTTCGTTTGCCTGCCTTAGCAGCTGCCATCGTGGACTGCATCTCCGGCGGACTTTGCTGGTCTTTGGTGCCATGCATCCGGTGCGAAGGATACCATCAAGGAGCCGTTGGTGGGGCGGTTCACGCGCATCGTGCGGACATCGTCAACTGCTGCATGCACCGACTCCCAACGCTCCTTTCTTGGCCCAACCTCCCAGTTACGGCGCATAGGCTGGCTGGAGGTCTTTCTCTCCCTAGGCTTTCGGCTTGACCATGTTTGCTCGGCGTATCGGCCAGCAAGTGGTATTTCTTTCCTTGCCCTTTCGGCGCATTGCCAGGTCCCGTCAAGCTTCAACTCAACCCCTGGCCACCCGAAATTCCTTGCTCGCCATTGGTGTAGAGCAGGATTCTCTTCCTCTTCGCGTGTCTGACTGTCTCACGGTCGACTGGAGGGAGAGTGTGTGGCTGACAATCGACGTCATCCGAAGGTCGAAATTCTCGAGCAAGGTGACTTGGAACCCTTGATTATAGTCTGTCACTGGGACGTCCGGTCAACGTCGGAGTGACGGTAATATCGAACTAGTCAGGTTTCTCGATAGTCACTAAGGAGATGGGGAGCACGCGGTCTTCGCCGGCGTTCAATTATTATACAAGAATAAAACCCCACATGGCCGTCCTTCTAAAATCGCCCACTATTATGGGATTCACAGCGAATAATCTAAGGGGTTCAGTTCGGTATCGGCGGCGCCGGCCGGCTGCGGCTTCAGCGCCGGATCGTACTCAGCTCCGTGGCAACGGCTTGCTCGATGGATCGCTCGGTAGACGGCTGGGTGTACGTGGCGGCTCGTGCGGTGGCGCATGCTTCGAGACGGGCCTGGTGGCTTGCCAGACGGGTCGCTTGTGTATTGCTTTGGCGTATGGTTCGAGTCGGGCATGGCATCTTGCCCAACGGTTCGCTCGCGGTGCTTTGGCGGAGGATTCCATTCGAGATGGGCCCAGAGTCTAGCCCGACGGCTAGCTCGCGGCGCTTCGGCAGAGGATTTGATTCGAGATGGGCCCGGCGTCTTGCCTGACGGCTCGCTCGCGTCACTTCGGCGGATGGTTCGGTCGAAACGGGCCCGGTGTCTTGCCCGCCGGCTCACTCGCGTCGGTCCGGTTCGGCGGATCGTTCGACGCATTCGGTGCTTGCCAAACGGCTCGGGTGACAACTGCCTCACAGGTAAGATAAGGAAAGGGAAACTCTCACACACCAGACCCTCCTGGGTGCCTGCCGGAGCCCGAAGCTACTCGTCCTGGTCGGTCTGACGATAAGGAAACAAGGTTCCGTTTAGCACCGCATCACTCGCCCAACCCTTTCGGGGGTTAAGTCCCTCATGCAGCCCTGTGGATCGCGAAGTCTTTTCTCGCCCATCCCGTTAGATGACGTGGCCTTATCATCTCGTAGATGACACTGTCCAACTCCACTCCATTTCCCACCAGTTGCCGGTATCCCTTATCTCCCGTAGTTAACCCTCACGACCGCTGGCAGCCGTAAGCCTTGTTAACTCCGCTTTTTATCTGCCGCCTAAATTCTCGAGCCCCTCACGTATCCTTCCGTCTGCTTCCCGGTCCACTGTCATCTCACTCGCCGTGCTTAGGCGTATCTGCGCTTCGGCGGATGGTGCGACACATGCCCAGCGGCGTGCCAGACGGCTTGCGTATATTGTTTCGGTTCCGTGGATCGTCTGACACTTCGGCGACTACCAGAACGGCTCACATGACAACTGCCTCACGGGTAAGATACGGTAAGGATTATGCTCACACACCAGAGCCTCCTGGGTGCGGGCCAGAGCCCGAAGCTACTCGTCCTGGTCGCTCAGACGATAAGGAAACAAGGATCTGTTTAGTACTGCATAACTCGCCCAACCCTTTCGGGGGTTAAGTTCCTCACGCGGCCCAGTGGATCGCGAAGTCTTTTCTTGTCCATCCTGTTAGATGACGTGGCCTTATCATCTCGTAGATGATGCGGCCCAACTTCACTCCGTTTCCTACCTGTTGCCGGTATCCCTTATCTCCTAAAGTTAACCCTCATGACTGCTGGCGGCCGTAAGCCTTCTTAACTCCGCTTTTTATCTCCCGCCTAGACTCTCAAGCCCCTCACATATCCTTCCGTCTCCTTTCCGGTCCACTGTTGTCTCACTCGCCATTGCTCGCGGCGCGCAGCGTAGGCTCGGCGTGAGGCGTAACGTTCGGATCTTTTGCGGCTCCGTGGCGACGACTCCCTCGACGGATTGCTCGTAGGATCGATCATAGGATTCCTCGTAGGATCACTGGTAGGATCACTCGTAGGGGAAAGGTCGTTGACTCGATGTCTGGGTGACCGGTAGGTGGTCCGTTGATGATTGATTGATGATTCTGATTGATCATTTTTTTGTGATTCTTCCAATTGATCATGTTCCTTCTCCTTCGCCCGTGGCGAGGAGTCGTATAAGTATTCGGCTCGGCGAGGTCACGTGCTGCGGGTATTACCCCACGCCGCGACGTGAAAACTCTTCGTCTTGGCACTAGATTTCATCAGCGTAAAGAGGATAACTCTCGATTGGGTCAGACAGTAGTGCTTTTCCCGTATCTTCCCGAGAGTGGCCAGAGCAGGTGCCTCTCCTTAAGTCCTCTCGTCATGATTGGGTGATGCGATTGGGTTGCGTGCGGGGTAGATTTCGTTACTCTACCGGAGCCGGTAGCAACGAGCTCTCAACCGTACCAGCTAATCCTTCTCAGTCGCAACTGGCACCAAGGTATAGCTCCACCCCATATCGCTCCCAACAGACTCTCAAACTGTTCCTGAGGTGCGGTCCAGTCGCGGCGTTTGCACTTTCCCAAATCACGAGCCGGTACTTGGTCCGGGGGCTACCCAGCACTACAGGATCGGCTTGCGGACAAGCCTCCACTCCAGTATTCGTTCAACTTGACGTCCTCACCCTGGTGCGGCGTTTGCCCTGCATCATAATCGTTGTATCCATCTCGGATAAGTGGGAATACGCTCACGCTATCGAGCGCTGGAAGGGCCCAGAGTACATCACCATAATCGGGTGTCAGTGACAAGGATGCGAGTGGTAGCATGATCCCTTGTGTCTCCCGACTACGCGGTGCAGCTGTATCGTCTCGGGCCTTCGAGCCGTCTGCGACAATACAGCTATTCCCGACTCGTGGTGTTGTTCCTCTGGGCCATACCTCTGGAAACAACCCTACTCCTATTCTGCGACCTAGACTCGCAACTCCTTGCGTTCCCGTTTCCTTCCGATTGCTTGTCCTTATTATGACCACCAAGATTGTCTTCCTCCACAGCAGTGCTTGCGCTTTCCCGGTCTGTGCCGGTACTTGGCCCAGGCACCTCCTGGTGCTGCAGAGTCGATTGACCTGAGCCGAACCCCACCAGTGTCGGTTGCCCGGTCTCGGGATGCCGTCCTAAGACCATTTGAAGAGTTTCCGATACCTTACTGCCTGGTCCGTATCCGAATTCCGACCCTGTAGTATTTAGGGTGTAACATAGGTACCTGTAGGATATCCGGGCTTCTCACTCTCTGGACTGGATGCTTTAGTCTTATGAAAACCACACTGAGACGGAACTGGACTGTACTAGGGCTTTGTTGGACTGCCGTCTGGATGAATGATTGACAGCCCTGATCATGGCAAGATTATGAACTCTCCATTTTCTGTCTGCTGTTGGTGTAGTGACAACGTCTTGCAAGTACACCTTTGCGCCCCAGCCAGTCTGTAACAGGTGCCTGCGCAAGGCTTGTTATTAACCTGCCACGACAGACTCAGGGGGTAGCTGTTGGAGCCACGATCACAGTAGGCAGCCTATGGGTTGTTCTCATATTGGGTGCCCCAGCTATGGAAATCCTACAGACTTAGGCGCCATACCTTCACCGAGGTCTTATACTGGCCGGCCACCAAGGGCTGCATTCATAATCTATATGTGTCCCTCTTTTGTTGTCATTACTACTTGCCCGTTCTTTCCCCTTTCTCCAGAGCAGTTATATTGTTCTTATGAGTCCAGCGAGTGCGATGTTGTGTTTCACTTTGTCAGTAGGCAGCAGACTGAAAGAATAGTGTCAGGCTTGCGGGCAACCAGTGATGATTCATGGCAAGGAGGAAACAGGTATAAAAGGAGTGTCGTGGTAGCTAGTCTCAGGGTTCCTAATAAACCGTCCAGTCCAATCCGAGACAAGGACTGAGACGGATTAAACAATATACTCCCAGAAAATGTAGGACTATAAGGACTAGGGCTGGCACAGCAGGGACTGGACAGATCATAGGGCCCTATAATCTGACTAGCCGGGAGAGCTGGGACTATACGGATCATAGGGCCCTATAGTCTAACGAGAAATATGTATAACACTACCAGAAAAGAATATTTTGTGAGCGAATGGAGCCCTGCAAGGTAGATACACCCAGAGAGCAGTGAGTAGGGGTCTTAGGAACCTGATGGGCAGTCATGAAAACATGCTAAAGTCATCTGGTCCAGGTGGCAGACCGGAAACGAGTGAGTCTTGATGATGCATATACTTTGCCGTGGAGTGATCACTGTCACAGCGAAGGCCTGGATGTTCGGAAAGTTAGTCTGAAACCGGGCAACATCCAGAAGGTTAATCTGGAACGGTGGAAATGCCCTGGCACCGGTTAGTCTGAAACAGCACGATGTCCGGAAGACTGGTCTGGAACGCCGGGAACGCCGGGCACCAGTCTGGATGGTTGGGGGGTTTTGTTCAGTTTGGAATTGCGTGTTCATTGGGAAAAGGTTATCGTGTTCTGTTGCATGAGAAGTGTGTACATTTCTGAGTTGAACAAGTGCTGTTACGGCGCGACACCCAGCCAGCCCAACTACAGCGTTGCATGAGAGAAGCGCAAGGTTTGGCATCTGGCAACCGCATTGTGTGGCTCAGTATCCAGCAACTGCATTGCGGGAGTTGGAGCGGGAAGGTGATGTGTGAGTTACATGTGAGTTGCATGTGAGTTGCATATGGGAATTGTGTGTGAGTTATGTGGGAACAACATGTGTTACGTGTCAAAAAACCTGACACCGACTTCCGTTCTCTGTCTTGGGCTTGACAGGCAATGTAGCTCCTCAGCGTGCCTTTCTCACTGGCGAGGCGTCATGCTCCCAGTCTTCTGTGCGGCCATGCTAGGTCTTATGCGGTCTTTGTCTACTGCCATCCGGTGGTCTTTACTGTAGCACAGTATCATTCTCTCGTTGTTCTTGAGCGATCTCGGATCGCTAGTCGTGTCTTGGTCTCGTTTGGTGCAAGTGATTGCCACTCACTCGTCGTGCTCGTCCTCCTTCATGCCCGGCGTGGCATCGTGGTTGTCGTCTTTCTTCATGCCCGGTGTGGCATGGTCGTTGTCGTCTTCCTTCCTGCCCGGTGTGGCCTGCGGTATGCGCAGCAGACTTCCCTCATGCGCGGTGGTCTTCCGTCCTGTCCGGTCCGGCCTTCAGTATGTGCCGTGGTCTTCCTTTCTGCCCGGGGCGGCATGCATGGCTGTCTTCCGTTCCGCCTGGTGTGGCATAGGCAGAGGTCTTCCATTCTGTCTGGCGCGGCCCGGTATGCATGGTGGTGTTGCTTGTCCGTCATAGGTGGTCCCGGATCGCTCGTCACGCTACCGGATGACCTGGTGATCATCGGCGCAAGTGATCCGAGATCCCGGCGCTGCTCTCGTCACACCACTCAGAGATGTGTGAAGGTAGGTCAAGGTAGATAGATAATCGTATCTCGATATCATTCGTCGTAGGCGATCCCGGATCACTTCGTTGTACTGCCGGATGACCCGGTGGTCATCGGCGGATCTGATATCCCAGCGCTGGTTTCGTCACGACGCTCAGAGATGTGTGAAGGTAGGTCAAGGTAGATAGAAAATCGTATCTCGATGTCGTTCGTCGTAGCCGATCCCGGATCACTTCGTCGCGCTGCCAGATGACCTGGTGGTCATCGGGGCAAGTGATCTGAGATCCCGGCGCTGGTTTCGTCACGCCGCTCAGAGATGTGTGAAGGTAGGTCCAGGTGTATAGATAATATATTGCGTGGAGATGAATCTCCAGACAAGCTACCACGCCCTTCCTTTATACTTTTCCTTCCCTCTGTGGAATCACAGCTTGCCTGCAAGACTGACACAGTCTAACATCATGACTCGATCGCCGCGCCCAAGGAAAACACATGAAGGCACTCGGCCGCCACGCAGCCAACACTCTACTCGAGGCAACAGGAGAAAGGATGCGCAAGCGATAACAGTAAAGGAAAGGAAGACTGACGTACAACTTAATCAAGGGAAAACAATACTCGTAACAAACATGGGAGAAGGACGTGCAAGCTCAATCAATGGGAGAAAACAAACGTAGCGGACAGGAGAAAGGACCCGCAAGCAGTAAAGATAAGGAACAGGGAACAGGACGTGTAAGCTTCATCAACAGGAGACAACAAACGTAGCGGACAGGAGAATGGACACGCAAGCATAATCAACAGGAAACGACATATGTAACGATGACAGGAGAAGGATGTGCAAGTAACATAACGGAGACGAAGGAGAGAGGTCTAGACCGGCCAGCGGTCAGGGATATCGCTACTGGAGCGATATGGCGGAGATCGGTCGAGGCGCCTAAGCTTGGAGGATGACCGTGGCTGTGGCAGCGGAAACGAGGACGAGCCACAGGGCTACAAGGGTGAGAGTGGCACCGGCGCCGGCGCCAAGGAGCCTGTCACGCCAGGTTCGTGACAGTAGGTCCCCTGTCCAGACCGAAGCTCCGTCGAGGTCATCTCAGGTCGTCAGGGTCCAGCGGCGGATGGGGGTACGGTAGATGCGGACGGGCCAGCTAGCCTGCTGCCGGACTTGGAGTTGTTCGTTCATTCGCTGTTGTTCGGTGATGATGGCTCCCAGGGTGTTGGTCATCTGCTGGAGTTGCTGTTGGTCCTAGTCATGGAACTCATTCTGTAATGCCACTGGGTCAGGCAGGTTCCCGGTAGCGGACAGAACAAGGACGGCGCGCAGCGGGTGCCCGAAGACAGGACAAGGACAGGAGCGGCGCGCGGCGGTGGCTGAGACAGGACTAGGACAAGAGCAGCGTGCGGCGGCGGCCGAGACAGGGCAAGGACAAGAGCGGTGTGTGGCGGCGGCCGAAGACAGGACAGGACAAGAACAAGAGCGGTGTGTGGCGGCGGCCGAGGACATGACAGGACAAGGAGAAGAGCAGCGCGTGGTGGCGGCCGAGACGGGACAAGGACAAGAGTGGTGCCCGGCGGCGGCCGAGACAGAACAAGACAAAAGGGTTGTGACAAGATGCTTATATTCGAGAAAGAGGACAAACAAGTTGTTGCGTAAGGAAGGAAAGGGAAGAAGGAAAGAAAGAAAGAAGTGGGCGACGGCTCCTTTTAAGGATAACCGTCGCCCGTTCGGCGTCACTCCACAATACATCCTCATGCCCGGCGTCACTCCACATTCCATCCTCCCGTATTCCAGACGGCGCTAGGGGTCGAGGCCAAGTAGCTCGCACACGTGATGACAGTAGCCCCCCCTTTGGCCCGAGTTCCCACGAGGGCAGCTCGTAAGGGTGCCGGCCGCTCTGGGTAGCGTCCGTGGTAAATGTCCACCACTTCTACCTCGGTCAGATTTTCCTCAGATTTCCATATTGGGTCTGTGAACCCCCTCCACTTAACCAAGTACTGCCACCGACCCCTCGTCCTGCTACTTTCCAGAATCTCTTCCACCTCCCACTCTTCTTCGCCCTCAATGATTACCAGTAGTGGTTGCGGAACCACCTGTCCCGGGAGCGGATCGTCGCCGGCATCATGTAGAAGGGATACAGGCAAGGTTCGGTGTTTGTGTATGGTTGCCGGTTTGTCCGACTCCTAGGTGTGCGTTCCGATGGTGCGGACCACGCGGTACGGTCCATGGTGCTTGTATTCCAACTTCCGACTTGGGTGTGCAGTTCTCCAGTTACGGCCGTCCACCCACACGAGGTCACCAGGTCGGAAGACTGGTGCGTGAGTCCGGTGGGCATCCGCCCCCTCCGCCTGTCGTAGCTGTGCATATCGCATCTCTGTTCGAGCTACTTCGTGAATAAGTTCCAGTCGTTTTGCTGCGGTTTGTGCCTTCCGTTCTTCCACCACGTCTACTCGGATGTCCAGTTCGAAATCATAACGGGTGTGGAAACCGAAATTGGCGCAGAACGGTGACAACGTTGTTGGGGAGCCAAGAGAATGGGCGCTGTGTGGGATTCTTCAACAGGAGAATGGAAGGGCCAAACCCAACCAAAACGTGTGGTATTCGTATAAAAGTGGGGGAGAACGTGAAGAGAAGGTAAGAATTCGTAGGAGGCTCCTTCCTAACAACAACAAGAAGAAACTATTTTATACTCGGGGCAAAATTCCCCTCCCACACACTAGCACTGCCCTAAACACCTCAACCCCAACTTTCCCACCCTAGCCCTTTCCCTCATTCATCTTCACTCACTCCACTTTTCGATTTTTATCCACTCTCACTCCATTTTTCACCTCTCACTCAACTCCTCCAAATACCCACTGTAACAATGTCGTGGTGTCTGATACTTGGTTGTTGCCTGCAAACTCTGCCAGAAAGAGAAAATCGTCCCAATCGTCCTGGAGATACGCGATGTATGCCCACAGGTGTTGTTCCACAACTGTGTTCACTCTCTCGGTCTGTCTGTCCGTTTGTGGGTGGAAAGCAGTCGAGAGTCATGCGTCAATCTTCAGCGACGAACATAGGTGTTTCCAAAAGCGGGAAGTGAATTGTGGCCCTCTGTACTAGACAATCATATCTGGTAGCCTGTGGTAGTGGAACACCCTGTCGCAGAAGAGAGTGCCCAGTTCTTCCGCTGTGATCTTCGTCGTGCAGGGAATGAGGTGCCTCTGCTTCATCAGGCGATCCACCACCACACAGATAGCATCGTAGTCCTAGGACCGGAGTAGGCCACTCACAAAGTCGACAGATATGTGTTGCCACGGTCGATCTGGTACGGACAATGGTTTCAAGGCTCCATATGGTGTGTGTCATGTGGACTTCGTTCGGCGCCAAACATGGCAGTTTCGTACGAACCGGTCGACATCCTTCCTCATTGACGGCCAGTAGTACTTCCTTGCGAATAATTCCAGTGTTTTGGCGCGTTCTGGGTGTCCCATGGTAGGAGGATCATGGTGGTCCTGCAGCAGCTGCAGCCGAAGTGGTGTGTGGTCCGGTACAAAGATGCAATCCCGATAGAAAAGCCTGCCATTCATTTCCTTGTAGTTGGCCAGTGATATTTCCTTGCACTGCCTAGTGCCGTCACGCCAAAGGCCCCCTATCCGTCCTGGGAATTGGTCCACTTGGTAGGCTTCAGTGAGTAAAGTGGCTATCCATCTGGGATCCGGCCGTACAGCGTGCGGCTGTATGGCCTCCGGCTGTACGGTGTCCAGCTGTCCGGCGTCATCAGGAAAAAAAATATTTACGTTGGGTGCGTGGCAACGCACCCAACGCACCCAACAGACTCAACGCACTCAACAAGAAACTCTCACTATGCACGACGATTTTTAGTGATTTTGCCTATTGACGAAAAACGAACGCTGTTTTCCCTATCGACGGACGCCATTCCCGGCAACGTGGCTTGCCCTGTCGACGTGCCATTCCGTTGGCAACCAGAAGTCCTTCCTATGCAAATTCTGGTCGCCTATCGACACCGCCTACTGTATTGAGGCACTTTTTCCTAGCAACAATTGCGACTCCTATAGACGTCGCTAAACCTATCCAATTGGCTCACCGTTGCCAACATGAAGTCCTCCCTATACAATTTCTCGTCATCTATTGACGGAGCCATCCGTGCCGAGGCGGCCTTTGCTAGCAACGAACGCTACTCCTATAGGCGTATTGAAAGCATAAACAGTACTTGTAGCGTGGCATCATCGATATCACTCGTACCAATTGATACTTTGGTCAAATTAAGTATTGCTAACCCTGGTCTGTCCTATTCAAAAGAATTCTATAGCATGCATTTGACCATCGCCATCAGAAACATCCCCCTTAGAAAGCATATTGTTCATATCCAACTGGTCCCCACCGTCGTCCCCACTGTCGTCCCCACCGTCATCCCCATCCTCAGGTGTATCCCGAGCGGCGTCATCCTTGTCCGCATTAGCGAGAGAATCAGCGAGAGAATCAGCGAGAGAGAATCAGCGAGAGAATCAGCGATAAAATCAGCGAGAGTTTCCAGCGAGCGAATCCAGCGAGTGAATCTAGCAAGAGAATCAGGGAGAGAATCGGGGAGAGAATCCAGCGAGAGAATCTAGGGAGAGAATAAGCGAGAGAATCAGGGAGAGAATCAGCGAGCGAATCCAGCGAACGAATCCAGTGAGCAGGTCCAGCAAGAGAATCTAGTCAGAGAATCAGCTAAAGAATCAGCAAGAGAATCACCAAGAGAATCCAGCAAGAGAATCAGCGAGTGAATCTGCCGTGAGAATCCAGCCAGCGAATTGGGCAAGAGAATCAGCGAGATAACCCAGCAAGAGAATCAGCAAGAGAATCCAGCAAGAGAATCCAGCGATCCGAGAGCGAATCGAGTAAGAGAATCAGCAAGAGAATATGTGAGTGAATCTGGAGAGAAAATCCAGCGTACCGAGAGCCAGTCTATCCAACAAAAGGGTTGACCGGATGCGGGGTCAGGCAAGTGGCAAATGGTGATGGCGATTGTTGGTATTCCTCGGCAATATAGATACCTTGTTGTGTAAAGATGAAAGACGAAGAATCGGAAGAAGAGGGGATGCAGGATGACAAGGCTATCCGTCACTGCTGGCTAGTGACTCATCCAGTAGTCCCGCAAAACATGATTCTTGTTTCCGGATTCGTAAGCCAAGCCAACTACAAGCAAACACTGCAGCGATGGAAATGACGTCTCTTGCTGCTGGATTCACTCGCCGGCTTCACTCGCTGATTCACTTGCTGATTCTCTTGCTTGATTCTCTTGCTGGTTCTCTTGCTGGATTCACTCGCTGCTTCTCTTACTAGATTCGCTCGCTGGATTATCTCGCTGATTCTCTTGCTCGATTTGCTCGCTGGATTCACTCACTGGATTCGCTCACTGATTCTCTTACTAGATTCGCTCGCTGGATTCTCTCACTAGATTCTCTCGCTGGACCCGCTCGCTGGATTCACTCACTGGATTTGCTCGCTGGATTCTCATACTGGATCTCGGTGGATTCACTCCGGATTCTCACTGGATTTGCTCGCTGGATTTGCTCGCTGGATTCTCACACTGGATCTCGGTGGATTCGCTCCGGATTCTCACTGGATTCCCTCGTTGGATTCACTCGCTGGATTTTCTCACCGATTCTCTTGCTGATTCTCTTGCTCGATTCGCTCGCTGGATTTGCTCGCTGGATTCTCTCGCCTATTCTCACGCTGATTCTCTTGCTCCATTCGCTCGCTGGATTTGCTCGCTGGATTCACTCACTGGATTCTCGTGCCGATTCTCTCGCTGATTCTCTTGCTCGATTTGCTCGCTGGATTTGCTCGCTGGTTTCTCTCGCTGATTCTCTCGCTGATTTTCTTGCTAGATTCTCTCGCTGGACTCGTTCACTGGATTCACTCACTGGATTCGCTCGCTGGATTCTCTTGCTAGATTTGCTTGCTGGATTTGCTTGCTGGATTCTCTCGCTGATTCTCTCGCTGATTCTCTTGCTAGATGCTCTCTCTGGACCCGCTCGCTGGATTCACTCGCTGGATTCGCTCGTTGGATTATCATACTGGATCTCGGTGGATTTGCTCCGGATTCTGACTGGATTTGCACGCTCGATTCGCTCGCTGGATTCACTCGCTGGACTCTCTCGCTGATTCTCTTACTAGATTCGCTCGCTGGCTTCGCTTGCTGGATTCTCTCGCTGATTCTCTTGCTGATTCCCTTGCAGTTTCTCTCGCTGGATTCGCACGCTGGATTCACTCGCTGATTCTCTAGACGTAGCGTCGGAACCGAAGTTGTGAAGGTACTTTGCGTGGATTGTATGTGCCCTACCAGACGTAGCGCTCGAACAGAAGTTGCGAACGTGTTTTGCGTGGATAGTAGGCACGCCACAAGACGTAGCGTTCGAACGATAGTTGCGAAGGTACTTTGTGCAGATAGTGGACAACACGCCAGATGTTACGTTCGACTGGAAATCTTGCATACAGATTACAATTGATGTGTTGAATGTGTGTTAACAGTAAATTGCCTTCTGCAGTACGTTTCAACACTCCCAATGTTCCTAACGCGATGCTGCATTGCGACGGATATTTTTTTTTCCTGATGTACCTGGATACTAGATGTGCCGCCCAGTATTGCCTACGGACGTCAGCTATACCTGGATAGAGACATTACTGCCAGGGCTGCTTTTAACGGAAGACTCCCAAGCTGCTGCGTGAATAGTAGACGCACCACCTGGCGTTGTGTCTGAGAGTCACAACTGCATGCATAGGACGTTACTGTGTCAATACTGCCTTTCAACGTAAAATGCTGCGACACAATGCGTGGATAGTAAATGCGCTGCTCTATGCTGCATCTGCACGGAGCGGTACCTACCAACTTTGGAAAACACAGTGCAAGCCTAACCACGAAATTTGGCAACCACTTCGTCTATCAACACACCTAACGCACCAAACGTAACAGCTGCGTGGATAGGAATTTTTTTTTTCCTGATGGTCAGGCACATCGTTAGCCATCAAGCTCAAGCTATTGACAACGTCCAGCGCATCTGGCCGTCCGCCATCGATTAGTGAATCTGACGGATTCCAAGGGTTCCACGCAACGTCCGAAACGCCGATCGGTCCGACAACGATCCGCAAATCCGACAATTCCGAAGAATTTTGCTCAACGTTTGGAGCGTCGATCCATCCGGCGTTGGAAGCGTCGATCCGTCTGTTAGTGGCGTCGGAAACGTGGATCCGTCTGGCGTTGGAAACGTCGATCCGTGCGTGTCTGGTATCGAAAACGTTGATCCGTCCGCCGTCGACTGCTCCGGCTTTCGGTAGATCGATCAGGTTCTGAGGTTTCAAAACGGCGTGCCGGTTGGTCAGCAGTCTTTCATCCCCCTCCTTAGGGACATCTCCTGATCTCCCAGGCAATGCATCCGGCTTGCCACCAGTCTTTCCTGGTCGATAAAAGATCCTGAAATCGAAACGGGAACGGAATTCGGACCACCTGACCTGCCGACGGTTCAAAAGCTTGGTACTCATAAAGTATTCCAGGTTTTTATGGTCGCTCAAAACCTGGATTGGGTGGTGCGAGCCCTCCAAGTGGGGCCTCCATTCCTCGAAAGCCCGGACGATTGCCATGAGTTCCTTGTCGTAGATTTCATAATTGCATTCTATAGGGCTGTGCTTTTTGGAGTAAAAGGCCACGGGGTGCAGGATACCGTCATCATCGTGCTGCGAGAGAATGCCGGCCGCGACATAGTCCAAAGCGTCCGTTTCGACTATTATCTCCCTGTCATAGTCAAAGTGACGGAGAATGAGTGTCGACATGAACGCTTTTTTGAGGAGGTCGTAGGCTGCCTACTGCTCTGGTCCCCACACGAATGGAACGTATTTGCCTCCCTCCTATTTTATCATTCTGGTTAACGGCGTCACCACTTTGGAGTAATCTTTTATGAATCTTCTGTAAATGTTGGCAAATCCAAGGAAACAATGGACATCGGTGACAGTCCTCGGGGTCTCCCATCCCAGGACGCAAGACACCTTCTCTGGGTCCATCCGAATTCCATTGGTGGTGATTATGAAACCCAGATATTTCACCTCCTGTTTGTGAAAATGGCATTTTTCGGGCTTCAGATGCAGTCCAGTGTTCGACAATGCTTTCAACACCTTGTACACCTGTTCCTTGTGTTCCTTCAAGGTATTGCTGTAAATAAAGATGTCGTCGAGGAACGCGGTGCAAAAGTCGTCAAGATAGGCCTGCAGGACATCGTTTATCAGGGCTTGGAAATCCGACGGTGCATTCGTCAACCCGAATGGCATAACCAAGGACTCGAATAACCCGTAACACGTCCGGAAAGCCTTCTTCCATTCTTCACCTTCTGCCATTCTTACCAGGTTGTATGCCCCGCGAATATCCAGAGTAGTGAAGTATTTGGCCTTCGACACCCACATCAACGTTTCTTACAGCAATGGCAGTGGGTACCGATTATTGATAGTTCGTGCTTTCAGCCCACGGTAATCGACGCACAACCTCAGGCTGCCATCAGTCGTTTTGACAAAAAGAATTGGTGAGGCCGCAGGGGAGGACGACACCCTAATGAATCCCTTGCTCAAATTGACCTCCAACCATTCCTTCAATGTCTGCAACTCGGTTCTAGACATCGAGTATAGCGGGCCGAAGGGAGGCATGAAACCCTGTCGCAAGGGAATCTTGTGGTCATAAGGCCAATGGGGTGGTAGGTTCTTTGCCAAAGCCTCCGAAAATAGTGGCAGAAATTCGTGGTACTCGGCAGGTATGTAAGTCTTCAGATCCAGCTCATTCTTTGGTTTCTCCTTCCCTCCGAGTGCTTGGTTGATCTCATACAGAGAAGTCGAAAAAATTGTCAATTTTTGCTTATACACCAATCGCCGGAAGGGATGTCCACCAATAGCTGAAATCTCAATCGGATGCTCTGTCAGCGATCCGCGCTCGTTTCTGGCGCGCTGCCATTTTCGTTGAAAAAACTCTTTTCCGGCCCAGTGCTCTTTTCGTCGAAAACACTCGTTCCTGGTGCAGCGTCATTTTCGTCGAAAACACTCGTTTCCGCCAGGAACTGGTTTCGTCGAAAACATTCGGCCTGCCACACCAGTTCAACGATCGGGCGCCTATTCCCAAATTGTAGTCCTTGTCATGGTCAGTGACTTGGTTCTGAAAAAATGAATTGGGAGACGTGAATGCCCAGGCCACGAATTCGCCGGCCCCCGCGCTTACCACTGGCTCCTCAGCAGCTATTTTTGACGCAAGAGAGTGGGTGTGGACCATGGTTGGTGCCCGATTGCAGTGCGATGTGCAGTATTCTGATCCAAAAGTCAAGGTCCGGGAGCTGAAACGAATCACGACATTGTGGAGCTCCAACCACCGAATGCCGAGCACAACTGGGTAGTGGCCTAGCTTGGCGACGAACATAGGCAAGGTCTCTTGGTGTTTCAGTATTGCGAGGTGGGTGTTTGCAATGTCAGTGATCTCGCCGGAGGATATTGGGCGGCCGTCGATGACCTGAAGGCTTCTGGGGTGCTGGAGGGGTCCAAGCGGGCTTTGGTGATGGCGTGCAAAGTCTTTGTCTATGAAAGCGATTCTATTACTTGAATCCAGGGTCCGGGTATGAATTTTACCATACAAATTTTTCTTGTAGTGAGTAGCGCACTGAAGGCGCTCCAGCACGACAACTCTCGTGCAAAAATTCACAGCCACTCCACCAGTAATAAGAAAGTTTTTTCAACATGTCGGTAGATGCTAGATAACTCATCTGGCAACTCCCTACAACTTTCCTTTTCATCATAGGACTATTTGTTGTGGAGTTGTAGCTGATTTTCTGCTCGTGGTGGCAGAAGCGAGGCCGAAAAAGCACGTGAGTTTTTGGTGACAACCCTGCATTTCACGTGAGTTTTTGGTGACAACCCTGCATTTCACATGAGTTTTTGGTGACAACCCTATACTTCACGTGAGTTTTTGGTGACTACCCTGCTATTTACATGGATTGTAGGTTTGCATACTAGCAGGCACGTGAGTAACTATCATGCATTTATTTAAATCGCTTTTCAGCCCGTTGCACGGTAGGGTACTCACCTGATCACTGATTTCTTCTGGTCATCAATGGATTTACAGACCGTCGGCACGTCGTATTTCTTAGTTTTTTTTTTTTTTGTTTATTCATACTCGCATGCGACCTATATATAGATCATGGCGGCTAACATTTTGACCGGTTTTACTGTCTGCAGTCCGCGCGAGGAGGCTCGTTGCAAGCTCCCCTAGTGCCCTCCGCCCGGCCCACCCGTATTTCTTGGTGTAGACAGCAGGGGATAGACTCATTTCTATGATATTACTTGAATCTAGGAATTTTGCCATATTAAAGTTGTGCCTGGGTGAGTCGCACACTCCAGCATGAGAACTCTCGTGCCAAATTTCACAGTCACTCCACCATTAATAAGAAAGTTTTTTCCAGATGTGGGAATATGCTAGATAACTCATCTGACAACTCCATACAACTTTCCTTTTCGTCATAGGACTATTTGTTGTGGAGTTGTAGCTGATTTTCTGCTCGTGGTGGCAGAAGCGTGGCCGAAAAAGCACGTGTTTTTGGTAACAACCCTATCTTTCACGTGAGTTTTTGGTGACAACCCTGTCTTTTCCGTGAGTTTTTGGTGATAACCCTGTACTTCACGTGAGTTTTGCTGACCACCTTGGTATTTACATGGATTATTGGTTTGCTGACTAGCAGGTATGTGAGTGTGTGAAGTGTAAAATATTGCAGCTCCAGTCACTATCATTTATGTATTTATATCGCTTGTCGGCCAGTTGCCCGGTAGGCACTCACCCGATCGCCCACCGTATTGCCTTGGGGAGTATTTGGAGTGAACTTAAGATATTTCAGGATTTTGGTAAAGAGCACTAAACTGCTGTATAACGAGATCGAGTGTGGTGGTTCGAATCAGGTTTTCGCCATGGATGGCTCTTTAGTACTTGGTGCAGACAGCTGGATATATTAACTACAGCTGTGGTGTCAGAAGGCAACTTGTTAGCGTGGGCACTCCAGCGTGACAACTCATACAAAAATTCACAGCCACTCCACCATTAATAAGAAAGTTTTTTCAGCATGTGGGTATATGCTAGATAACTCATCTGGCACCTCCGTGCAACTTTCCGTTTCGTCATAGGACAATTTGTTGAGGAGTTGTAGGTGAATTTCTGCTAGTGGTGGCCAAAGTGAGGCCGAAAAAGCACATGAGTTTTGGGTGACAACCCTACATTTCACTTGAGTTATTGCAGACAACACTAGCGGGGTCGCATTGCTGGTCAATTGGCTTTCACACGTCGACGGCTTTCCTGGTGGTTCGATTGTTGGATTACTTGTTGGATTGCACGTTTCTTTTCTTACACCCGTCAATGGCTTTCCACTGCAGCTCGCTCGTTGGATTACTCGTTGGATTACAGGTTTTCTTACTCCCGTCGACTACACTTTCCCGGCGGCTCGCTCGGTGGATTTATCGTCAGATTTTATGTCGGATTCCTGGTCGGATTCCTCGTCTATGTGCTCTACGGACTACACGTCGGATTCCATGTCGGATTCCATGTCGGATTCCTCGTGGGAGTTCCCGTTGCACTACACGTCGGATTCCTGGTTGGATTCCTCATTGGATTGCTCGTCAGACTACACGTCGGATCACTGGTCAGATTTCTCTTTGGATTGCTTGTCGGATGACTTGTCAGATTGCTGTCCGGAGTTCTTGTCGGACTACTCGTCAGATTCCTCGTCAGAGGGCTTGTTGGATTGCAGGACAGATTACACATTGAATTAATCGTCAGACTGCTCGTCGAATTGCTTCTCTGATTGCTCTAGATGACTAAGCCCTGGAAAAGCAGTCGCAGTCACAGTCACTGTGGCCGGGTGGAGGTAAGTGGTGAAAACTCCAGGTACTGGTGTAAAGCTGATAATTTGGTTACCCGGAAGTGTCCCCGTGCTAGCGCCGTGACACTTCCGGGTAACGGTAAACAGCCCAAACTTCAGTGCACAGAAATTGGATTGCTCGTTGGGTTCCTTGTTGGACTACACGTCGAAGTGCTCATCAGATTCCTCGTCGGATTCCTCAGATTGCTCTTTGGATTGCTTCTCAGATTACACTAGATGACTAAGCCCTGGAAAAGCAGTCGCAGTCCCTGCGGCTGGGTGGAGGTCAGTGGTGAAAACTCTGGAAAATGGTGTAAAGCTGACAATTTGGTTACCTGGAAGTGTCTCCGTGCTAGTGCAGTGACACCTCCGGGTAACTGTATACAGACTAAACTTCAGTGCGCAGAAATTGGTTTCCTCGTCAGGTTTCTTGTCAGACTATACCACGGATTGCTCATCAGATTCCTTGTCGCATTCCACGTCTGAGTGCTCTACCAACAACACGTCGGATTCCTTGTCGAATTACTTGTCCAAATGCTCTATGCACTACCTGTTGGATTCCTCATCAGATTGCTCGTCGGTTAGCTTCGGCTTGTATATATGTAGGTGCTCAGACCTCTCAACCAGCATCATCTCCACCCGTAGTTCGTGTTGGTTAACCTCCAACAATTGAGGCTACTCCTACATACATAAAATTTCCAGGTGTGGTAAAAGACATTTTAAGTGTCCAAGTAGAGATGAACCATTACTGAAACTAGAAATATTCGTGTTCATAGCCCAACATTCCAGACATATAGTAATCAGATATCGTTTTTGTGTGCCAGGAAAAAATAAATATGTGGAACGCAAATCTCTGAAACTCTGGGGTAAAACTACTTTCAACTTCATGATTACTCGTAACTGCTATCAAAACATCAACTTCATGAATACAAAACATACTTTACATTGCAATCATGTCTTCATCTACTCCTCATCATTCTGGAGGACGACCGCCGAAGTATTCCTCTCCGGATGAAAGAAATTTAGCACGTCAAGCCCGTCGTCGAGAGGATACACGTCGACGCCGTGAACGGAAGCGTGTGGAAAGACTTTCCCATTTACATTCTCCTCAAGTTCCTAACGACCACCGTGATCATATATCCAATGAGGTATTCCTTACGTTATCCTCTAAAGCTGAATGCATTAACTGACTCACTGGTCCACAGAACAGTAAGAACACTTCGAGTTAATACAGCTACAGATCTTAACATGCATCAGGTCACCAAGAACGATCCAGCGGAAGATCAGATAATATACAACCTGAAGAACAATCGGTTGTATTATTCACCAGTTCCGGAAGTCCGAGCCTTCCTCCTAATCCATTCAGTCGTGGAAGCCAGTCCACCCAACACTCACCTGCGAACGAAACGGATGGTGAAGAAAGTTACTACCCATCGTCAGATGAAGCAACAGAATCAGCTCAAAGTTCCCTGGCTGGTCAATCAGAAGCAAGTTCACTTTCAACTCCAATGCAATTAATCCGCTCTTCGAAATATGCACAATCAAGGACCCCTGAATCACCAACTTTTACCATTCGTATCCCACTGCCTTCCCCTAGTAAGTTTTTACTTTTCCAAATTGCACAAGCCGATGAGACAATAACATTATTTCTGATCATCATAGCAGATAAATCCTCTGACTGATGGGTTCTACCAAATTCCAGACTTGCAGCTATGGGGTGTCGGTTAACCTACGGTGAACCAATAAATTCCACTGGAAGCTCTTCTACCCAACGAGTGGCCAACACCCTACATATTGATGATTCTGATCTGGATGAACCCAAAGGTATTTTAATCTTGACCATCATCAGTACAAAAACTAAGACAGACCGGTATGACAGATTTCAACCAAACAATCAGCAGACAGCCGAAGGTTCAACTTCAGCCATTCTATAGCCAGAACTTAGCACTATGATCGAACTCTGAAGTAGGGCCAGAGGATATTGGAGGTGTAGTAGCAGATGATGGAGAATCTCAGGACGATAATGGAGATTTGGAGGACGATAATGAAGAATCAGAGGATGGTGAAGATTCAGAGCAAGATGATGGAAATTCAGCAGACAATAATGGAGATTCCGAGGACGATGGCCATCACCAGCTACAGCTTGGTCCAGCACTCAGATTTGATCGATCAGAAAACAAACACAGTATCCTTAAGACTGCGGAATTCCTTGTTGACAACATGTTCAAGTTCCAAGGATGTCCTCCCAAAACACACAACCGTACTCGACAGGCAGTTCGGGTTCACATGAGGGCTGCTACACCAAAACCAATTATTCTCAACCTGGACGGCTTATTGAAGTGCTTTTCGAAGCATATTCCTGCACCACGGAACCTGATTGCAGCTGGCAAGTGGTTGGACCCATCACATTCAGATATTCCCAGCCGTAGTATGATGGAACAATTAGCCTGTGGAACGTTCGATGAACATCAAGATGAGAGTGAAGATGTTTTTGAGACAATACCGGTCCAGATTTCACTTGCATATTCAGAAAGTCGGCCTTCACACCAGTCAAACCGCCCTTTGTCAGTCGCCTATGATATTGACAGTTTCCTTGCTTTTCCTACTTCCCTTGCAGTTGCAACCTCGGGACTCAGCATCGTACTCTATCCAGTCTTCACATTGAACATCCGAACAGATCTTCACCTTCAGATCACACTTCCAGAAACTGTGGAATCATCTCAACGTTCTGTAAAGATATGGAACATTCCGCACTTTCTCCTGGGTAATCTTGTCGGACTTCTCAAGATCAATGTGTATCTCCTTTTTCCTGTACTGTACACCGAAAATCACACAACAAATTTTCCAAGCCAAGTACACTTGGAACAATTTTTTGATCGAATTTTTCTCCCGGCAATTTACAAGAACACAGATGCAACATATCTTCAGCATCTTCCAGGATCCTATGAAGATGCAAAGCTAAGAGCACTAGCCGCATCATCGGAACGTCACTCCCGGACTTCCAGACCTCAAGCACGACCTCGAGTCCAATATCTACACTACCATCTGCCTTTGGAGTCATTGTCTGCAATCTGGGATGGAGTGCTTAGGAGGGTGAGGCTTTCTGGGAACAGGCATTTCCGGGGTGTCCAATTGTTCTTGAACAGCAAAAACACGAAGATGGAAACAAAACGGTCTACACCATTAGTGTGCTTTACAGATTTCTTGCATCGTTTGTCCCAATCCTGTGATGGCCAATATCTTCGACCACGAATGACCTACATCGACTATGGCAAGGAAACTGTCTATCCTGTTTCAAGATTTGAGTCTGGGGGTTTCTTGCCAGTTGATAACTTGGAGAAACCACATGCATCAGGAAAAAAATTCTGCGTCCGGACGTAGGCGCTGCGTCCGGACGCTCCATACGCGTCCGAAACGTCTAGACGCTCGGGACGCAACCTGGCAAGGTAGTATCGCTCTAGACGACGCGTGTCAGCGCACATGCCACTGCAGACGAGAACCGCCCGTGCATATGCGTACTAGACGGAGGTGGGCAGCGCATTGGCCTTCCGCACGACTAATGTCAGGGCATCTGCCTTCCCGACGAGGAGTGTCAGGGCATTTGCCATCTGGACGCGGCGCGTGTCTTACAGACGCAGAGTGTCAAGGCATATTTCTTCCGGACGAGGAGAGTCAGGGCATTTGCCATCCGGACGCAGCGCGTGTCTTACAGACGCAGAGTGTCAAGGCATATTTCTTCCAGACGCAGAGTGTCAAGGCAAATGTCGTCCGGACGATGCACGCCAGGGCATCTGCCTTCCCGACGAGGAGTGTCAGGGCATTTGCCATCTGGACGCAGCGCGTGTCTTACAGACGCAGAGTGTCAAGGCATATTACTTCCAGACGAGGAGTGTCAGGGCATTTGCCATCCAGACGCAGAGCGTCAAGGCAAATGTCGTCTAGACGACGCATGCCGCAGCATCTGCCTTCCCGACGAGGAGTGTCAGTGCATTCGCCATCCGGACGCAGCGCGTGTCTTACAGACGCAGAGTGTCAAGGCATATTTCTTCCGGACGAGAAGTGTCAGGGCATTTGCCATCCGGACGCAGCGCGTGTCTTCTGGACGCAGAGTGTCAATGCATATTCCTTCCGGACGAGGAGTGTCAGGGCATTTGCCATCCGGACGCAAAGTGTCAAGGCAAATGTCGTCCGGACGACGCATGCCACGGCATCTGCCTTCCGGACGAGGAGTGTCAGGGCATTCGCCATCCGGACGCAGCGCGTGTCTTACAGACGCAGAGTGTCAAGGCATATTTCTTCCGGACGAGAAGTGTCAGGGCATTTGCCATCCGGACGCAGCGCGTGTCTTCCGGACGCAGAGTGTCAATGCATATTTCTTCCGGACGAGGAGTGTCAAGGCATCTGCCATCCGGACGCAGCGCGTGTCTTACAGACGCAGAGTGTCAAGGCAAATGTCGTCCGAACGACACATGCCACGGCATCTGCCTTCCGGACGAGGACTGTCAGGGCATTCGCCATCCAGACGCAGCGCGTGTCTTACAGACGCAGAGTGTCAAGGCAAGTGTCGTCCAGACGACGCGTGCCACGGCATCTATATTCCGGACGAGGAGTGTCAGGGCATTTGCCATCCGGACGCAGCGTGTGTCTTACAGACGCAGAGTGTCATGGCAATTTTTTCCAGACGGAGCGTGTCAAGGCAAATGTCGTCTGGACGAGGCTTACGATGGAGTGCCACACATAGGTAACAGAGCGGTCACGGTGATAGCATCCAGACGCGACTGTCACAGCACGGTACATTGCAGCGAAGACTATCAAACATGCATTTGGTTCCAGGCATTGTGACTCAATCCAGTTCTATTGATGACACCTAATGTATACCTATATACCACACTAGCTTACCCTGTGCAAACACC
>Ga0307516_10000423_pt1 | contig 55387 bp, 45 predicted proteins | sample 19_EM_MG_FD_203310 | JGI IMG/M metagenome (GOLD analysis project Ga0307516, IMG submission 203310) | Populus trichocarpa ectomycorrhiza microbial communities from riparian zone in the Pacific Northwest, United States - 19_EM | ecosystem: Host-associated > Plants > Roots > Unclassified | place...
CATGAGCATACATCTGGTCGCGCTGGCCGAAGCGCCGCCGGCCGGCGTCGATACACCGGAGGACTTGGAGCGGGTTCGCAAGGCTGCGGCCCGCGGTCGCGCGCTCGCGCCGTAGGAGCCTGTCCGGGTATTCCGCGTGGCCGCAAACGCGGCAGATTCATCGGACGGCGTAGCCCAGCCGGGAACTCAACAGAGCGGCCGTGGAAGCGAGGGCGCGCGCGGTTGGGCCGTCCGTCGAGGCATCGAAGCTGGTGGTCGGCCCGAGCACCGTGATGACCGCCGCCACCCGGCCGTCGGCGGCAAAGGCGGGTGCGGCAATTGCATCGATACCGGGAAAGAACAGGCTTTGGACCGCCGCGATGCCCTTCGCGCGAACGTCGCGCAGACGTTTGGCGAGCGCGGCGGCCGCAAGCTTTGCGGCGCCCTTGCCGAGCGCCATGGCATCGATCTCGGCGGATTTGATTTCCTCGATTTCCTCCGCGGGAAGATATACGGCGAAGACCAGACCGGTGGCCGAGGCGAGGAGCGGCAATACAGAGCCGATGCGAGTGACGACCGTGACCCTCCGGGGCGGTTCCTTGACATGAACGACCGTGGCGCCATGATTGGCCCAGATCGACAGCAAGATGGTTTCGTTCACCAACTTGCTCAAATCGGCGATCAACGGCCTCGCGAGTGCGACCAGGTCAATGCCGGCGAGCGCAGCGAGCCCCAGGGCAAGCGCTTCGCTGCCGAGGCGGTAATTTCCCGTCGCAGCATCCTGATCCACGAACGCGCTGTCGATGAGCGCCCTCAAATACCGATGCGCCTTGCTCGGAGGAAGGTGCGCTGCCGCCGCAAGCTGCGAGAGGGTGGCGTTGCCTCCGAACTTGCCGAGCGTGCTCAAGAGGGATGCACCGGTCGCCACCGCTCGAACGGATTGCCGCCGGCCGTCGCTCTGCGCCGCCTTGGCGGATCGAGCCGGTGCGGAGCCGCTAGCTCGCGACAACGGTTCCTCTACACTCGCCGAAACCTATCGATGCGGACCCCGGCCGATGTGCGCGGGCTTTGACGACGATCTCATCGCCGTCGAGCAGGAAGGTGCGCCGTTCGCCGTTGGATAGCTGAAGCGGATCGGCACCCCCCTTGCTGAGCTCCAGCAAGCTGCCGCGTCCGTCGCCTGCGTCCGAGATGGTGCCCGTGCCCAGCAAGTCGCCCGCGCGCAAGTCGCAACCTCCGCTCGTGTGATGGGACAGCATTTGAGCGGCAGTCCAGTACAAGTGCTGCGCATTGGCGGCGGTGATGCGCTCGGGTGCGCTGCCGCTGCGCCGCATGGCTTCGGTACGCAAGCTCACTTCCAGATCGAGATCGATGGCGCCCCGCGCTTGGTCCGCCTCGTCCCACAGATGAGGCAGCGGCCGGGGATCGCCGGCGGGCCGCGGCGGCTGCTGCATTCGAAACGGGTCCAACGCCTCCGGGGTCACGATCCATGGAGAGATTGTGGTCATGAAATTCTTGGCGAGAAATGGACCGAGCGGCTGATACTCCCAGGCTTGAATGTCGCGCGCCGACCAGTCATTCAACAGGCAGTACCCGGCGATGTGCTCGTGCGCTTGGCCGATGGGCACGGGCACGCCCAGCTCCGAACCCGGCCCCACCCAAATACCCATCTCCAGTTCGAAATCCAGGCGCTTGGTAGGCTCGTAGACCGGACTTGCCGGGTCGGACGTATTCACCTGCCCACGGGGCCGGCGCACCGTCGCGCCCGAGACGCGAATGGACGAGGCTCGGCCATGGTAGGCGATGGGCACGTACTTGTAATTGGGAAGCAGGGGCGCGCCCGGACGAAACAAGGCGCCCACCGCGCGGGCATGATGGATGCCCGCGTAGAAATCCGTGTAATCGCCGATCTCGGCGGGCAGGTGCAGCGCGCAGTCCTTGGCCGCGTGGAGCAACCGCTGCAAATGCACCTCGGCACGCGCGTCGCATAGGAGCTCGCAGATCCTGCGGCGCAGTGCCACGCGGAGTCGGCCGCCCAGATCGAGGAACGGATTCAGGGTGTCGCCGGATGCGGCCGAGGCCGCAACTGCGGCATCGCCCGTAAGCAGGCCGCCTGCCAGCAGGCCGCCCACGTCCAGGATGGAGTCTCCGATGGCGATGCCGCCCCGCCGCCGCCCGTCTCCGGGCGCGAAAATGCCGACCGGAAGATTCTGGATGGGAAATTGATCGTGGCCGTTCGCCGACGCCACCCAGCACTTGAGGCTCCGGTCATGAGTGTCGTCGATCATCGTCCCGGACCCACAAAGGATTTCTCCAATCCGTTCCAACAGGAATCGTAGTCGCGTTGCCGCTGCTCGAGCTGCATGGCGTTCTGCGACGGACACAGCACGCTGCTGGTTTCGAACATGAAGGCGAGAGTCTCCGCGGGCTTCTCCGGCTTGAGAGTCGCGCCGATGGCGCGTCGCGTCGTCTCCGCGTCCGGTCCGTGGGCGCTCATGCAGCTGTGCAGCGACCCGCCTCCGGGCAGGAACCCCGTCGCCTTGGCGTCGTACACACCGCGGACCAGCCCCATGTATTCGTTCATGTAGTTTCGATGGAACCACGGTGGCCGGAAGGTGTTTTCTGCCACTTGCCATCGCGAGGGGAAAATGACGAAGTCGACGTTGGCGAGGCCGGCGGTGTTCGTGGGCGAGGTGAGCACTGTGCCGAGCGAGGGATCGGGATGATCGAAGCTCACCGAGCCCAACGCATTGAAATTCGCCAGATCGTATTTGTAGGGAACGTGGTTCCCATGCCACGCGACCACGTCGAGAGGCGAATGTCCCAGCATGGTCGACCACAGATTGCCCTGAAATTTCTGCACCAGCTCGGTGGGCTCGTCGCCTTCCTCGAACCACGCCGTCGGCGCGAGAAAATCGCGGGGATTCGCCAATCCGTTGGCCCCGACCGGCCCCAGGTCCGGCAGTCTGAACGGGGCACCGTGATTTTCGCACACGTAGCCGCGCACCGGTCCGTCGGCCAATTCCACCCGGAATTTGATGCCCCGGGGGACCACTGCAAACTCGCCAGGCGCTACGTCCAGAAGCCCGAATTCGGTTGCAAACCGCAAGCGGCCGCGTTCGGGGATGATCAGGATTTCGCCGTCGGCGTCGAAGAACACTCTGTGCATGGAGCGATTGGCCCGGTAAATGTGGACTGTGGTCCCGGACGGACGCTCGGCGGGGCCGGTGCTTCCGATGGTGAGCAGACCGGCGATGAAATCGGTTGGATTGGAGGGCAGGGGGAGCGGGTCCCAGCGCAGGCGATTGGGCGTCGCAGCGCAATAGGGGCCGCCGAGCGCTCCATTGTCGGTGCGCGAATATTCGCCGTGCAGCGCCGAGGGCCGTATCCGATACAGCCACGAACGCCTCGATTCGCGGCGCGGCACCGTGAACGCCGTTCCGGAGAGCTGTTCCGCATAGAGTCCATAAGGCACCCTTTGCGGGGAATTCGCACCGGCCGGCAACGCACCGGCGACCGCTTCCGAGGAGAATTCGTTGCAGAAACCCGATTGGTAACCGGGAGCGGCGAGACTCGGCGCTGGGCGTGGGGTCGACATCATGGATTCCTGGGTTGGAATTTTGCGTAATCAATTACGCAAATGATACACCGATGGATTGTGCCCGAGGTGACCGCGTTTTCATACTGTTTCGCGACCCTGCGCTTACCTGGAGGCGCCTTGCGGCTACAATCAATACCGTGACGTCAACCGGCTCATCGCGTTCCCGCCCGCCGATACGCGTCGGACTCATCGGCCACGGTTTGTCCGGCGCGTATTTTCACGGCCCCTTACTCGAGGCAGCCGAGGCCTTCCGCATCGTTCTCGTGGCCACCGCCCGCCCGGAGAGTCTACGTCTGCGGCGCGATGCGCCGCGCTGCGTCGGGGATCCGATCGCCGCATGCTTCTCCGAGGATGTCGACCTGGTCGTGGTCGCCTCGCCGAACGATACACACTACCGTCTCGGCCGTGCCGCACTCGAGGCGGGCAAGCATGTCGTCATCGACAAGCCATTCGCGCTTTCCACCGTAGAGGCCGGCGAACTGATCGCGCTTGCCCGCGCGCACGGGCTGTCGCTGAACGTGTTTCAGAATCGTCGTCTCGACGGGGATTTCCTCGCGCTCAAACGGGTGCTGCAGAATCAGGAGCTCGGCGAGTTGCTGTTGTTCGAATCTCGATGGGACCGTTTCAAGAAGGATTTGACGCCGGGCTGGCGCTATCGGCCGGGATTGGGCGCCGGCCTGTTGTGGGACCTGGGTCCGCATCTGATCGATCAGGCGCTGCAACTGTTCGGAACGCCGGATCGTTGGACCGTGGACTTGGGCGCGCAGCGCGCCGCCGTCGATGATTATTTTGAAATGACCCTGTGGTACCGGTGCATGAGATGCATCCTATCGGCGTCCGCCTCGGTCGCAGGCGTGCGGCCGCGGTTCGCGGCCCATGGGACGCTCGGAAGTTACATCACCGTCGGGGTCGATCCGTACGAAGCCGCGCTTCGTCGAGGCGAACAACCGGGCGATCCGGCTTTTCGCCGCCGTCTTCCATCGATGCAGGCCGACCGGATCGATGTCGACAATCGACACCATCCACACGAGATCGAGGCGGGGCGCTGGGAAGAATTCTATCCGGACGTGGCGTCGGGCATCCTGAACGGCACCGCGACCGCAAGCGCCGCCGAGCATGCACTGGCAACGATTGCCATGATCGAGTCGGCGCATGGCCGCCCGGCGTAGGCGGCTCCCGGAAAGTACTCGGATACGCTCCTAAGTACCATCCTTCCCGAGTAGGTACCTCTGTAGAATCTCCTCCACCAGGTCCGGGTCCACGGGCTTGGTCAGATGCCGGTCGAATCCGGCCTGTCGAGCCCTTTCCTTGTCGTCCGCTTGTCCCCAACCGGTCAGGGCGATCATATAAGTGCCCTTGCCCCAGTCCTCGTTCCTGGCGGCGCGGGCGACTTCGTAGCCGTTGACGTCCGGCATTCCGATATCGAGGATGACCACATCGGGACGGCGCTGCCTGCCCAGTTCGAGCGCCTGATTTCCCGAGTGGGCGACGATGACCTCATGGCCGCCAAGCTCGAGCAGCATCCCCATGGTGTCCGCCGCATCGCGGTTGTCGTCGGCTATGAGAATCCGGGCGTGCATCTTGCGAGTTCGAGTCGGCGCAGCGGGCGCCATGTCGGGTGGTATTTCGCCCGACAATATAACAGAAGGAGAAGCTTGAGCGGCGAGACGGCGCGCCCCTAAGTTCGGATATCCCGTATGGCCAAGCGTCCGTGTTTCCACCAGCATCCAAGCGGAGAGCGATCTCATTCCGTTCCGGGAACCTGAAGATGGAAGCGCCGCGCCAGCACGACAAGTACGATGCCCTCATCAAGGCATGCGATGCGCTGGCACCCGCCAGAACCGTCGTGGCTCATCCCTGCGACGAGATCTCATTGGCGGCGGCCATCGCGGCGGCGAATGCCAAGCTCATCCTGCCGCTGCTCGTGGGCCCGAGGGGGCGCATCGAGGCGCTGGCCTCGTCCCTGCGGCTGGAACTTGCCGGTGCACAGGTGGTGGATGCGCCGCACAGTCATGCCGCGGCGGCACGGGCGGTTGCGATGGTACGCTCGGGAGAGGCCGATATCCTGATGAAGGGCAGTCTGCACACGGATGAGCTCATGGCCGAAGTGGTTCGCGGGGATACGGGTATCCGCACCGGCCGCCGCATCAGTCACGTGTTCATCATGGACGTGCCGACATACGCCAAGCCCTTGTTCATCACGGATGGCGCCGTGAACATTTTCCCGAGCCTCGAGGACAAGATGGATATCGTGCAGAACGCGATTCATCTGGCGCATGCCCTCGGAATTGCCTTGCCGAAGGTCGCCATTCTGTCGGCGCTCGAGACCATCACGTCGAAAATACCATCCACCATCGACGCCGCCGCCCTGTGCAACATGGCCGAGCGGGGACAAATCACCGGCGGCATCCTCGACGGTCCGCTGGCGTTCGACAATGCGATCAGCCGTGAGGCGGCGGCTGTGAAGCACATCAAATCGCCCGTCGCGGGCGACGCGGATATCTTGGTCGTGCCGGACATGGAAGCCGGCAATCTCCTGGCAAAAGAGTTGAGCTTCCTCGCCAATGCGGATGCCGCGGGCATCGTGCTCGGTGCCAGAGTGCCCATCGTCTTGACCAGCAGGGCGGACAACATCCGCACTCACATGGCAAGTTGCGCCGTGGCGGCACTGTACGCGCGTGCGCAAGCAATGGCCGTCTTGGCACGCGCAGTGCCATGAGTGTCGCCAGCAGCAGACATTGACCTGTGGAGCGGGCGCGATTTAGCATTTCGCGTGTCCGTTCTTCGATAGAACATTCTGTGGGAGCGTAGTGCCATGCAAACGCCAACGCTAAGATTCCCGGTAGTTTGTCCTCATTGCGGCAGCGAGCGGCTTTCCGAATTGCCCGTCAGTGATGTTGCAGATGCACTGATGAGGCGGGAGAGCCTTCGCCTCCATGCTCCATGCCACCACCCAGGTTGGACTGCCACTTCGGTTCAAATGGAGCAGTTACGCGAATACATGGCCGCGGTTCGGGTGGAATTCGCTCCGGACGATCTTCGAACGTAGATCTGAGCCGGGCGTCATCGATTCCTCCAGCGTTCTCTTTGTGTGCCTCGGCAACATTTGCCGCAGTCCGACGGCGGAGGGGGTTTTGCGGCATTTGATCATGAAGGAGGCGCCGGATTTGAACGTCGAGATCGATTCCGCCGGCACCGCCGATTATCACGTGGGCGATCCGCCGGATCTGCGCACGCAGCGCGCCGCCCTGCGCCGCGGCATCGATTTGAGCGGCTTGCGGGCGCGGCGGGTAATTTCGGGCGATTTTTCGAAGTTTGATCTGATCCTGGCGATGGATCGTCAAAATTTACGCGACCTGACTTCGCTTCGGCCGGCGGCATCGAGGGCGCGGCTGCGCCTGTTCATGGAATACGCGTCGGACTCATGTCTCGAAGTGCCCGATCCGTACTACGGCGACGAAAGCGCTTTCGAGCGCACCCTCGACCTGACCACGCTGGCGGCGCGTGGGCTGGTCGCGGAGCTGCGCAAAGCCGGCTGACTACTGCAACGCTCGGAGCATCCAATACAGACTGCCGGAGAGGGCGATCGACACCGGCAGCGTGAGCACCCACGCCATCAGGAGATTGCGCACGGTGGCCCATTGCAGACCCGAACTATTGGCCACCATGGTTCCCGCGACACCCGAGGACAGCACGTGCGTCGTGCTGACCGGCAGGCCGTACAATTCGGCCGCGCCGATGGTCGCCATTGCGACGAGTTCGGCCGAGGCGCCTTGTGCGTACGTCAGGTGCGTCTTGCCGATGCGCTCTCCGACCGTCACCACAATGCGCTTCCAACCGATCATCGTGCCGAGGCCGAGCGCGATGGCGACCGCGACCTTGACCCAGGTCGGGATGAACTTGGTGGCGTTGTCCAGTTGCCTCTTGTAGCTGGCCAGCACCTTCTTGTCGTCCGGGGAGACCGACACGGTCTTCGACTTGCCGAGGAAGCGCAATCCTTCGCTGACCAGATACATATCGTTGCGGATGTTCACCATCGAGCCGGGCGGCACTTTCGCCAGGGACTGGTAGCGTTCGACCTGCGCCGAAATCGAGCCCGCCAGTGCGCCCAGGGCCGGCATGGATTGCGGGCTGACGGAGCGATCGCGGACCATTCCCAGCACCGCGGCATGCGGGTCCGGCGGAGCCGCGCCGCTGCCGTAGTGTCCGAACGCCGCCTGCGCCTGCCCCGATACGGCGACGAACGCCGCCACGTCGGTCTCGTGCATGGTTCGATTCAGCGCGTACGCGGTGGGCACCGTTCCGATCAGGATCAGCATGATGAGGCCCATGCCCTTTTGTCCATCGTTGCCGCCGTGAAAGAAGCTCACCCCGGTGCAGGTCAGGATCAGCAACCCTCGGATCCAAAGCGGCGGCGGCTTGTTTCCCTCGGGCTCCTTGTACAGCGCGGGGATCTTGACCACGGCTTTGAGGAGGCTCAGCAGCAGGAAGGCAACGCTGAATCCTATCAGCGGCGATATCAGCAACGTCCAGCCGATCTTGGTGGCCTGACTCCAATCGACGCCGCTCGTGCCGGTGGGACTCGCGGCCATGAGCTGGTTCATGAGGCCGACGCCGATGATCGAACCGATCAACGTATGAGAACTCGAGGACGGTAGTCCGAAGTACCATGTCCCCAGATTCCAAAGAATGGCCGAAATCAACAGCGCGAACACCATGGCGAAGCCCGCTCCACTCCCCACCTGAAGGATGAGCTCGACGGGCAGCAGCGACACGATTCCGAACGCAACGGCGCCCGTGGAAACGAGCACGCCCAAGAAGTTGAAGCACCCGGACCAGACGACCGCCAGATTCGGCGAGAGAGAGTGGGTGTAGATGACGGTGGCCACCGCATTGGCGGTGTCGTGAAAGCCGTTGACGAATTCGAACCCCAAGGCAATGAAAAGCGCAATGCCGAGCAGCACGTAGGGATAGACGCGCGTGTCGCGAACCACCGATAAGTCATCCGCCAAATGGTATCCGGCATATATGATGCCGATCCCGATGACGATGCCCGCGAGGATATTGAACACGGGATTCTGTTTCTGCCCGACGACCGGGGAGGTTCGCGGCACTTGATTGACGATATCGGCGTTGGCCATGAGGTATGTCTCGATTTTAATCTTGTAGAGTGTCCGGTGACTTATAGGGCTGTACTATGACGGTTCGATGACAACGAAGGTACTTGATGCCATTCACCATTTCCCACGTCGCCGCCGTGGTGCCGTTCTCCCGGCCGCTTGCGCGATGGCGTTTGCTCTCGGCGACCATCATCGGCAGCATGGTTCCCGATTTCGGCTTTCTGATGCCGTGGAGACCGGCGAGAATCGAGACGCACAGCGCCGTCGCCCTGCTGACCTTCTGCCTGCCGGTGGGCCTCGCAACATTTTGGATCTTTCAACGGATGATCAAAACGGCCGTCATGGAAGTGCTCCCCGATCACACGTATTCGCGCTGGCGGCCGCTGGCTGCGCCCGCCGTCCTCGCCAGCCTCAAACAATGGATTCTTGCCGGGTTGGGGATTCTGGCGGGCGCCATCAGTCACCTGGTGTGGGATGCCTTTACGCACGAGGGTGCGCGGGGAGTGCGCATGATTCCGGCGCTGGACGACCCCATCGTCGACATCGCGGGTCATCGACTGATAGGGGCCCGGTTATGGCAGGACTTGAGTTCGCTGGTCGGGCTGGCAATCGTGCTCGGCGTCATCATCTACGGACTGCGCCGGGATTCCGCCGCCGATGAGGCGACGGTTCGAACGCTGCGTCCGAGGGAGCGGCACGTCTGGATTCTGACCTACGCCGCGACCTCGTTGCTTCTTTCAGGCCTGTTTCTCGTCATGCGGCGCCCGTCGTTGGTGTTCGGACATTTGGGCGCCTTCATGATCGGAAATTTCGCCATTGCCACTCTGCGTGGCTTCGCCGCAGCGCTGGTCCTCGTGAGCCTGGGTTTGAGCCTGCGATTGCGCGCGAACCACCCGTGGTCCGCGCGCAACGAATCAACTGAACTCTGAGGCTCTCAGCGGTCGTCGGGGCCGCCGCGCGGCACGTCGCTCGGGGCCGACGACCATACGACGTACTTACTATCGTTCCCGGCGGCCGGTGCCTGCGGCGATTCGATCGGCCGCGGCATTTCGCGGGCCGGAGGCGGCGTCGGCACCGAAGCTACTCGTTCGAAGCCGGCCGCCGAGTCCGTCATGGGAGGCGTTTCCGGTCGCGGAGGGGGCGCTTCAACATGACCCACAGGCTCGGCACGAGGAGCCGCGTCGGCACGAGAGGTTGAATCGGACTGCGGAGGCGCATCCGGCCGCGGGGCGAACTCCGGCCGGCCGGCGTTGGCACCGCCTTCGACGACCGCGTCACTGCCATTCGGTGGGCCATTGGCGGCGTTCTCGCCCCCATCGCGCCGACCACGTCCACGCCGACGTCTGCTGCGTCCGGTGCGCTCGCCGCCTGGACGCTGCTCTGCGCCTGAGTCGCGATCGCCTGTCCGAGGTGCATCGTTGCCGCGGGGAGCGTTGTCCGCGCGCGGCGGCTGATCGGTGCGCGGCGCTTCACTTCGCGGTCCTTCCTGACGCGGACCGGCGTCGCCCCGCGGACCGTCGTCGCGTCCGGAAACGCGGCCCGGGCCGTCGCGCCCCGGAGCATTTCCCTGGCGCGCGGCCGCATCCCGGTCTGGACGATCGCGCCGCGGATCGCGGCCGGCGTCACGCGGGCTGTCGCGCCGCGGGCCATCGCGCCCCGGGCCATCCCGGCGGCTGTTCCGATCCCGATCTCGATAACGGTCGCGGTCCCGATCACCCCCGCTGCCGCTGCGGTGTCTATCGGGCCGTGCATCGCGCGGCGCCGGTCGATCGCGCGCCACCGGCGCCGACTGTGATTCGGCCCCTGCGTTCGTCGCCGCTGCCGGAGCACCGAACAGCCATCTCCAAAGGCGTACCAATGCTCCTGCTCGAGCAACCTCGATCGGCGCCGCCGGCGCCGGCGGCGCTTCGGGCACCGGGATGGGGATGATGGGTGCGGCCGAAGCGGGGAGGATGCTGGGCACCAGCGGCGCTTCGCCCTGGGGCTTCTTGTCGCGGCTGCCGATGTTGGTATCGTCCACGACGGGTTGGTCCGCGAGCTGGTAGCTGACCGTGGTGTTCTCCGGGAGCTCCTTTTCGTCGTCGCGGATCCGGCGCAGCGTATACGCAGGGGTTTGCAAGTGCGGATTCGGCACGATGACCAGGGACACCTTGTCCCGCGACTCGATTTGATTGAGCCAATCGCGCTTTTCATTCATCAGGTAGGTGGCCACATCGACCGGTACCTGCGCGATCACCCGGCCGGTGCGCTCTTTGCGCGCTTCCTCGCCGATCAACCGCAGCAAGGACAACGACATCGATTCGACGCCGCGTATGGTGCCCAAGCCGCTGCAACGGGGGCAGTTGATATGCGTTGTCTCGCTCAATGCGGGCCTTAGACGCTGACGCGAGAGTTCGAGCAGGCCGAACCGCGAGAGTCGGCCCAGTTGAATCCGCGCGCGATCCATCTTGACGGCATCGCGCAGCATGTCCTCCACGGCCCGTTGGTTGGCCGTCGATTCCATATCGATGAAGTCGATGACGATCAATCCGCCGATGTCGCGTAAGCGCAGCTGCCGCGCGATTTCCTCGGCGGCCTCGAGATTGGTGTTGCGTGCGGTGGCCTCGATGTCCCCGCCGCGCGTGCTTCGAGCCGAATTGATGTCGATCGACACCAATGCCTCGGTGTGGTCGATCACCAGACTGCCGCCCGACGGCAGGGTCACCTTGTGTGAATACGCCGATTCGATCTGGCTTTCGATCTGGTAGCGCGTGAACAGGGGCACCGGGTCCGTATACAGCTTGAGCTTGCGCTGAGCGTCCGGGGGCATGAAGCGCTGCATGTATTCCAGCGCTTTTTGGAAGGCCTCCGGTTGATCGATCAGGCACTCGCCGACGTCATCCGAGAAATAATCGCGCAGGCCGCGGGTGACGGCATCGCTTTCCTGAAAAATCAGAAACGGCGCCGGACGACCGTCGTTGGCGGCGACGATCGCGTCCCAGGCGGTCTTCAAGTTGTTCAAATCCCACTGCAGCTCTTCGGTGGTGCGGCCCACCCCGGCGGTGCGCACGATCGCACCCATGCCGTCCGGGATCTGCAGTGCATTCATGGCCTCGCGCATCTGGTCGCGGTCTTCCCCTTCGATCCGCCGCGACACGCCGCCCGCGCGCGGGTTGTTCGGCATGAGCACGAGGAAACGGCCGGCGAGACTGATGAAGGTGGTGAGAGCCGCGCCCTTGTTGCCGCGCTCCTCCTTTTCCACCTGCACGATCAGCTCTTGGCCTTCTTGCAGGAGATCCTTGATGTTCAGCCTGCCGCCGGCGGCAGGCTGCGATCGGAAGTACTCCTTGGAGACCTCCTTCAACGGCAGGAAGCCGTGGCGCTGCGCGCCATACTCCACGAACGCTGCCTCGAGACTGGGCTCGACGCGCGTTATCCGGCCTTTATAGATATTGGATTTTTTCTGTTCCCGGGACGGGATCTCAATCGATAAGTCGTATAGTTTCTGACCGTCGACGAGTGCGACTCGCAGTTCTTCTTCTTGAACTGCGTTGACGAGCATTCTTTTCATTTGCCCCAACTAAGATGGTAGGGGCCGAGGAGGAGAGCTTGAGAATAGAAGCCGGAGCCGCGACGTTGGGCGCGACAAGAATTAGGGCCGCACCGAACGCAAACCATGCGATCGGTGTCAACTCAACCCAATTCTGCCAAAACCCAATTCCGAATTGAACCATACGGCAAGCCCGGGGCCTTGTTCTCGGTTAACCGCTTGTAAAACGCCGGAGCTCTGCTGGGCTCTCTAGCGTCTATCTCATCGGCCGAGCGATGGTCTGGAATTCCAGAACCAACTAATATGCGGCTCCCCAACGGATGGGAAGCCACCGAAACCGGTGTCGACTGGTCTACCTGCGTAGGTCCAAGAATTAAGGCCGTCCCCCAAAAATGGTTCAGCGCCTGACACGGTTTTAAGACATTATCACGACAGGCCACCAGGGTCAATGTAATCAATACCTTAGAAGATTGCTCAACGAAGATCCTCAAACATGAATAGTCCCTCAGCCGAACCGGTACGCCTGCACGGTGCCAAGAGTGCGGTGGAAATGCGCACCATTACCGCGGATGAAGCGGGCCAGCGAATCGATAACTTTCTCATGCGCCACTTCAAATCCGTTCCGCGGAGCCGTGTTTATCGGTTGTTGCGCAAGGGCGAGGTGCGCGTGAACCGCAAGCGCGTCGACGCGGAATACAAGATTGCGGAGGGCGACGAAGTGCGGCTTCCGCCGGTGCGGATCGATGCCGGCGACCAAGCCGGGCGTGCCGGTCCGGGTCGTCCGTCCACGAGTCTGCTGGAGCTGATCGAAGGCGCGGTCATATTTCAGGATAAGCACGTGTTGGTGCTCGACAAGCCGGCCGGAGTAGCCGTGCATGGCGGCAGCGGCATGAGCTTCGGCGTCATCGAAGCGCTGCGGGCTTCGCGTCCGCGGGAGAACTTGGAACTGGTGCATCGCCTGGACCGGGATACCAGCGGCTGTCTCATGATCGCCCGTGACCGGCCTACACTGACCTCCTTGCATGCACTGATCCGCAACGGTGGCATGCACAAGACCTACCTCGCGCTGGTGTCGGGGAGCTGGCAATTGGGCACCAAGCGCATCGATGCTCCGCTGGCCACCGACAATCGCCAACACGGGGAGCGGCACGTGCGCGTGGCCGCGGCCGGCAAGGATTCGGTGAGCGTCTTCAAGCCGGTGCAATTCTTCGGACCGCTGGCCACGTTGATGGAGGTGGACATCCCGACCGGTCGCACCCACCAAATTCGCGTCCATGCCGGATTCGCCGGGCATCCGCTGTTGGGCGACGATAAGTACGGCGATCGCGAACGGAATGCCGAGATGAAGCGCCATGGATTGAAACGCACGTTCCTGCACGCCCAATCCGTGGCGTTCGAATGGCCCGGATCCGGAATGCCGTTCCATGTGAGCGCGCCCCTGCCGGCTGAGTTGTCCGCGGTGCTCGACGCGATCACTCCGGTGAAGGCCACGGCGAAGCGCGGGGCGGCCAACCGCCTGGCGAAGCGCGGGGAGGCCAACCGGGGGCCGGCCAACCGGGGGACAGTCAACCGCGGTGCGGCCAAACGTCCCCATAAAGGTTCACCAGAGTCTGATTAGGGCGGCCTCAGGGAAGCTCAAAGCCCAGCGGCCGCAGCACCGCAGAGAGGCGTACCAGGGGCAGCCCGATCAATGCGGTGGGATCGGAGGAATCGATCGATTCGCACAATGAAATCCCGAGGCCTTCGCTCTTGAATCCACCCGCGCAATCGAGAGGAGCCTCGCGAGCGACATAACGCTCTATGGCCGCTCGGTCGAGGTCCCGAAAGGTCACGCGGGTGGTGTCGATGAATTCGGACAAGAATGAGTCTGCCCGGCGGGCTACGGCCACCGCGGTCACGAAGGCAAGGGTGCGTCCGGAGCACCGCAGGAGCTGATCGACGCACCCCGCGATCGAGCCGGGCTTGCCCATGACGGTCTCGCTTTGTTCCCTCTCCTCAAGAACGGCGACCTGATCCGAACCGATGACGCAGGCGTCGGGACGACCCACGGCAACGGCATGTGCCTTGGCCCGCGCCAGGCGGGCCACCAGAGCGAGGGCTGTCTCGCCGAAGCGGGGTGATTCGTCGACCCCGGAAGCTTGGCATTCAAACGGTATTTGCAGGCGCGCCAGCAGCTCCCGCCGGTAGACTGAGGTGGAAGCGAGGATCAGGGAGGGCGGAGACTTCAAAAACAACGACTTGCACCCGATTGATTTTTGACAGGTGTGGGCACGAGCCCTATTATACGCGGCCCATGGCAGCCGGCTTGACCGACCTCGTTGACTGCGCGCGCCTCGCCGACGAGGCGGTGGCGCTGCGACGGAATTACGAGCTGGGAGAATTGCCTCGGCTCAAGGACGTGTTGGCGGAACCCCGAGGCACTCTGAGTGCGAGTTTCGCATTTGCGAAATCGCCGTCGGGACGGCCAGGGGCCCGGGTGTCGATCGAAGCGTCTCCGCAGCTGGTGTGCCGGCGCTGCATGCAAGGGTTCGGCCTGGGATTGACCGGTGTCAGCGAGATTGAGTTCGCGACCCCCGAGGATCCGCAGGATGCGGAGTCGGAGCGAGAGTTCTTTGTGATGGAGAACGGCCGGGTGTCGCTGCGCGAGCTGGCCGAGGAAGAATTATTGCTGGCCTTGCCGATTGCCCCGGCGTGCAATTCACCGCAGAGTTGCGGCCGGGCACCGAGCTACGCGAGCGGCGATGAGACGACAGGAGTGACCGGCGACATGCGCCGGCCCTTCGGCGCTTTGCAGGATTTATTGAAGAAAACTTGATAGGACATAGCACCCATGGCAGTTCAAAAAAGCAGAAAGACCCCGTCCAAGCGCGGCATGCATCGTTCTCATTCGGCACTCGCGGCCCCCGCGGTTTCCATTGATTCGAAGAGCGGCGAGACTCATTCGCGCCATCGGATTTCCCGTGACGGTTTCTATCGCGGCCGCAAGGTGCTGCAGACCAAGGCGGACATTGCAGCGGGCGAAAGCGAAGAATAAGCCCCGATACTGAGCGGCGAGTTGCTCGCCGCCCGGCCCGTTCACACGTGCACCGTGGCTGAGCTGCTCCATATTGCTATCGACGCCATGAGCGGCGATCGAGGCCCGTCGACGTGCGTTCCTGCCGCGCTGGCAGCCGCACATGAATTTCCGGGTGTGCGCTTCACATTGATCGGCCGTCAGGCCGATCTGGAGCGCGAGACTTCGAACGGGCGCATGCCGACGAACCTCGCCTGCATGTACACGGCGCAGGTCGTCGAAATGAGCGATCACCCCCGTGAAGCCCTGCGGCGCAAGAAGGATTCGTCGATGCGCCGCGCCCTCGACCTGGTCAAGTCTCGCGAAGCCGACGCCTGCGTCAGCGCCGGCAACACCGGCGCACTGATGGCCATGGCGCATTTCGTGCTCAAGATGTTGCCCGGCGTGGAACGTCCGGCGATCGGATCATTGATCCCCTCGCGCGGCGGGCATACGTACATGCTCGATCTGGGCGCCAATGCGTCGGCCACGCCGGAACAACTGCTGCAGTTCGGTGTCATGGGATCCATCCTGGCATCCGATTTGGCAGGCGCCCACGACAGACCCCGCGTGGGCCTGCTCAACATCGGTGAGGAGGAGATCAAGGGCCACGAGATCGTGCAGGCCGCTCACAACCTGTTGACCGCGAGCGGACTCAACTACGTGGGTTTCGTCGAGGGGCACGATATTTTTTCCGACAAGGTGGACGTGGTCGTGACGGACGGTTTCACCGGCAACGTTGCGCTCAAAACGATGGAAGGCGCCGCCAAGCTGATCTCCGACACGTTGCGCACGGAGTTCACCCGCAACTTCGCGCGCAAATTGCGCGCACTCGCGGCAAAGCCGGCACTCGACGCATTGCGCACGCGCTTGGACCCGCGACGCTACAATGGCGCGACGATGGTCGGCCTGAACGGGATCGTCATCAAGAGTCACGGCGGCGCCGATCTTTTCGGATTTCAGCGCGCCATAGAGGTTGCCATCCTGGAAGCGCGCAACGGCGTACCGGCGAAAATAATCGAACGGCTGGGCGCCCCGCACGGGGCATGAAGGAACTCCATGTACTCACGCATCGCGGGCACCGGCAGTTATCTTCCGGAAAAGATAGTGACCAACGCCGATCTGGAAAGGCTGGTCGAGACGAGCGACGAATGGATCCGCTCGCGTACGGGCATCAGCCAACGGCATGTGGCGGCGGAAGGGGAAACCACCACTGATCTTGCGGAGCATGCTGCGCGGCGCGCGATGGAGGCGGCCGGGATCACAGCCGCGGATATCGACTTGATTTGCGTGGGCACGACGACGCCGGATCTGGTGTTTCCGAATGTGGGTACGCTGTTGCAGGACCGGCTGGGCATTCACGGCTGCCCGGCTTTCAGCCTCGAAGCGGCATGCACGGGCTTCGTCTACGCACTGAGTGTGGCGGACAAATTCGTCCGCTTGGGCGAGGCCAAGTGCGCCCTCGTGGTTGGAGCGGAGACTCTCACGCGAATCGTCGATTGGAGCGATCGCGGGACCTGCGTGATCTTCGGCGACGGCGCCGGCGCGGTGGTACTGCAGCCATCGAACGAGCCGGGAATCATCAGCACACGGCTGCATTCGGACGGCAAGTACAAGGATCTGCTGCTCTACCCGGACGGGGTTTCGAAAGGCTTCAAGCTGGTGCGCGAGGGCAAGGCGGGCGTGCAGATGAAGGGCAACGAGGTGTACAAGGTGGCGGTCAACACCTTGGGGCAACTCGTGACCGAAACCCTGGCCGTCAACGGCATGACCAAGGATCGGCTCGACTGGCTGATTCCTCATCAGGCGAATATCCGCATCATCGAGGCCATTGCCAAGCGGCTCGACCTGCCGATGGAGCGGGTCATCGTGACCATCGGAACCCAAGCGAATACCTCGGCGGCGTCGGTGCCTCTGGCGCTCGATACCGGAATACGGGATGGACGGGTGAAGCGCGGCCAATTGCTGCTTCTCGAAGCTTTCGGCGGCGGGTTCACGTGGGGCTCGGCGCTCGTTCGGTATTGACCTGCTCTTCGGGACGGCCGACCCCAAGAAACGACTCCCCCAAAGAATCGGCTCCCCACAATGCAAAACGCCGCGGTGTTACCCGCGGCGTTTCACCTCACATCAAATGCTCGAACTTTACTTCGACACCGACTTCTTGAACATGCGATCGATCTTCTCGTTGATCGCTTCGATGGCCGTCGAATTCGACTGGGAGGTCGACAACGCCTGATTCGCCGTGCTCTGCGCGCCGGAGGCGGCCGAAGCAGCACTGGCAGCGGCACTGTTGGCGGCAGCCGCATCGCTGGAAGCCTTCGCCGTATCGCTCTGCAACTTGGTTACCTGGGACTTCAGATCATCGATCTGAGCTTGGATCGGCTTCAAGTCGGTGCAACCGGCGAAAGCAATTACGCAGGCGGCGGCGACGGTAGCCTTGAGTGTCGTAGTAAATGTCATATCAATATTCCCCTAGGGTTAATTCATTGTTTCGAAAAGCCCGACGTGTTGTAGCAAGCAGGTCCTTTCTCAATCGGGCTCACATGCGTCGCAACACAGTCGCACATAAAGCCAAATTTGCGGCGCGAATGCAACTGAAATGCGCTATTTGTCGGAAGGCAGCGACTATTTTGCCAAATTTTGTTGCGTAGATATTAAATCCCCTTAAGGAATGCAGCCCAAAAGTGTAAGTTTTACAGGCGCCGTGCAACTTGACGCGCGAAGCCGACGCCGACGGCAGATGCGTAATGGCACGTACGGCGAAGGCGCACGGCCGATGTGCATCGCCGCGACTGCGTCATGCCTTTTCGGCTTGCAGCAACTCCATGACGGCCCGATGACCTTGATCGATCGCCGCATCGGTGTAGGCCGCGCCGCCGGCGTCCGAGTTCGCAATGGCGATCCGGCCGAAGCGCGCGCGTCCGACAACGTACGGCAGCTCCGACTCGGAAAGTTCCGGTTCGAATAACGTGTTGTATTCGGGCGAATAACCATGCGGCCAGCGATTGACCGTGACCGCCGTGATGTCGCGTGCCGGATCGAAGTCTGCGCCCTTCAACGTGCGTCCGAGCTGGTCCCGAACATTGCGTTCGAACGTCTCGAACGGCGTCGCGAGCAATTCCGCGCGCCCCGCGCGATTTTGATCGTGCTCGGGCAGCCCCGGCCGGCACGGGGTGCGCACCATATGCACCAAAATGGGGTCTCGGGGCGATTCGGTACTTCGATAGGCGCCGATGTTGACGTGCGGATTCAAATGGAAGAATGAGAAATAGCTTCCCGGCGCATCGATGTGATTGATTTTCAACCGGTCGAAGGCCAGCCAATTACGCAGTGCAACACTGGTATACACGAGCGGAGTCTTCACCGACTTGTGCAACGCGTCTTTCTGCACGGCCGGCAGCTCCGGGCACAGATAGGGGATCAGCATGTTGTAGCAGGCCAATACCGTGCCGCGGGCTCGAGCGGTGTACGGATGTCCGTCGCGCAGATAAGTCACTTCGACTTGCTTCGCCGACTCAAGGTCGCCGAGATGGCGCGCGCGGATTGCGATGCTGTTGAGTCGAAGACGCGCCGGCGAATCGGTGCGATCGAGTTCTGCATAGTTCACCCGTGCGGTGACGACGTCCTCGACGCTGTTGCCCGGAACGGCGCGGGGAACGAGCTTGCGCACCAGGAGCCGCGCGATGCTGGCATTGCCGTCGGGCAGATGAAGTCGCAATGATCCGCCGGTATCCATGTATCCCGCCGACGTGGAATTCATGCGGGCGATGGAGCGTTTCGTGAGCTTCATGCCCTGAAATCCGGGCATGCCGAAGCCCCAGCAGTCGAGCGCGGACAGGGCGTCGGCTCCTACTCCCCATTCGCCCATGGTGCTGGCGTAGTAGTACTTGAGCACGGCCGGATCGACCCGGACGACGTCGCGGAGGAACGCTTCATAGCTCATGCGCGACAGGCGCTGCTTCTTTTCATCGGACGGCACGCCGGGCATGTAATCGATCGCCGCCGTTTCGATTTGTACGATTTCTTTGCGGGCACGGTCGGAGAGCGGCGCATCGCGCAACAGGGTTTCGAACGGAACCGTGCCGACGCCGACCACGAGCTTGTCGGCGCCGAAGGTTTCTGCGTCGAAGAACACGCCGGCCTGCATGCCGCGGGTCTCGTAATATTTCAGGTTTTGCGTGCCCTTGATGAGGGCCGGAACGTCCAGGCCCAAGGTCTTCAACAGGCCCGCCGCGACCGGGCTGTACGGACGCGGGCTGTCGATCTCCAGCGTGCCGCCGTTCATGAGATGTAGATGACCGTCGAGGCTGAATTCGTTGCGCTTGGCGTGGCCGCCGAAATCGTCGTGGTTGTCCAGGATCAGTACGCGGCTCTTGGGTGCCAGGGTCCGATAGAAGTGGGCTGCCGCCAAGCCGCTGATGCCGCCGCCGACGACGATCAGATCGTATTCCTCGCCGGTATCGGCCGCTGCCGGCCAGGTTTGGCCGTCGCGGAGCGCATGAGCACCTTCGAAGGATCCGGGATGGCTGCCGCGCATTCCGGTGAGGAGCGGGGGATAGTAGCCGGGCGCATCCTGCGCAGCGCCGGACAGTGGCGGCGGTGTGCCGGGTCCGGTCGGTGGGGCGGCAAACAGGGGTGCCGCTGCGGCGGCGGTTGCGCCTATGGCGATGCCGTTCAGGAAGTCGCGTCGGCTGATGGGGCGGTCCATGCCGAGGGCGCTGTCCTTGGATTTCCTGTTGCGCTGATCCGTCATTTATGTCCCCTGAGACCCCCCGGGGCCTTTTTTTGGATGCGGCAAGTTACCCTGCCCGGGACCCTCTTGCCAGCTCACCGATACTGTATATAATACCAGTCACTGTCTACATATACAGGTGACGCATGACCGACCTCACGCCTCGTCAAACTCAGATCCTAAGGCTCATTCAAGACGCCATTGCCGAAAACGGTATGCCGCCTACCCGGGCGGAAATCTCCCGGATACTCGGGTTCAAATCTCCCAATGCCGCTGAGGAACATTTGCGTGCCCTACAGCGCAAGGGCGTCATCGATTTGATCCCCGGAGCTTCGCGCGGCATTCAACTCAAGGACATCTTGCGGGAACAACTGGGGCTGCCGCTCATTGGACGAGTCGCTGCCGGTCGCCCGATATTGGCCGAGGAACACATCGAAACGCGTTATCAAATCGATCCTCAGCTGTTTCAACCGAAGCCCCACTACCTGCTGAAAGTGCAAGGCATGAGTATGAAGAACGCCGGAATCCTGCATGGCGATCTGGTTGCCGTGCACCGCACTCCGGAAGTTCGCAATCGCCAGATCGTGGTGGCGCGTCTGGAGAACGAAGTCACCGTCAAACGCTATCGGCAGGAAGGTACGATCGTGTGGCTGTTGCCTGAGAACACCGATTTCGAACCCATTCGGGTCGATCTCAAGGAACAACCCATGATCATCGAAGGGGTCGTGGTGGGGGTGCTTCGTCGCGGTAAAGATGTGGATGCCGCGTGAGAGAACATCGCTTGCGGATATCTTGGCCGATGCACGCGTCTGGAAGTTAAAAGACGCCTCGGCCGCTCCGTCTCGTCCGGTCTGGTCCACCGGTCGAAGCGCGCTCGATGCGCGCCTGCCAGGCGGTGGTTGGCCGACGGCGTCGCTCATCGAAGTGCTGCTGGAGACGATCGGCCTCGGTGAAGTCCAGCTGTTCTTGCCGGCCCTGGTGGAATGCCAGCGAAGAATCGACGGTGAGATTCCCTGGCTCGTCTGGATTGCCCCTCCCCATGAACCTTATGCGCCGGCGCTGGCGGAGTACGGAGTCGAACTTAGTCGTTTGCTCATCGTGCGTCCTGCCAGCGCCACCGAAGCTTTGTGGGCGGCCGAACAGGCGCTGAGCTCGGGAGTGTGTGCGGCGGTGTTGCTGTGGCTGCAGGGCACCGATGATCGTTGGCTGCGGCGTTTGAAACTCGCGGCGGAAGCGGGTGGTGCGCTCGGCGTATTGTTTCGTCCCGACCGGCATCGGTTCGAGTCTTCTCCCGCCAGCTTGCGATTGCTGATGACGCAGGGTGAGCACGAGACGCACCTCGAACTCGTCAAGGTGCAGGGCGGCCGGCCCGGTCCCGTTGAATTCCGGGCGCCATGAAATCGCGCGGCTGGCGTACCGGTGGCCGGCACAACGCGGCGGAGAAATTCACGACCGCGGACTTGTTTGCGGATGGCTCCACCGATGGCCGCCTCGCCGAGGCCTTGCCTGCGATCGTAGCCGAGGCGCGGCCTGCGATCCTGCGCGGTGTGCCGCCGCTCGCGCCGGCCGTCGTCCGGCCTCATCCGAAACAGCTTTGGTATGCCGTCGTGTTTCCGGATTTGATGGAGCCGCAGCGGCTTGGCGCTCCCGCGGCATCAACTCCCGCGGCATCAACGCTGCAGCGTCTCTGCCTGTGTGCACAGCAATTCACCTCGTTGGTCAGCATCGAAATGCCCAATGCGTTGCTCTTGGAAATCAAAGGCAGCGTAAAGTTGTTCGGCTCCCTCGCCGCATTGCATGCGGCCATCGAAGCCGCATGGAGCCGGCTCTCCCTCCGCGCTCACGGGGCGACGGCTCCCACCGCTTTGGCGGCGCTGTGGTTGGCCCGCGCCGGCAAACCGGCGTGCCTGGAAGATTCCGGGCAGCTCGCAGGAGGGCTCGCAGAGCTGCCGATCGCCTGTACCTCATGGGATCCTGAATGGCTGCAAACTTTGCGCGCCATGGGCATCACCCGAATCGGCGACCTGCTGCGCCTGCCGCGCGCAGGGATATCGCGACGGCTGAGTCCTGCCGCCGTCTTGGATCTCGATATCGCGTTGGCACGGCAAGCCGCACCTCGCAGAGCGTTCGTACCGCGCGTGCGATTTCGCGAGCGCTGTGATTTCGAGGCGGAAATCGAGACCGTCGTCTATTTGCAAAAGGCGCTCGAGCCGTTGATCGAACGCTGCGCGCAATTCCTCCGTGAGCGTCAGGCAGGCGTTCAGTCATTGGAACTCAGACTGCGCCATCGCGCGATACCCGTGACGCGCGTGCGCCTGGGATTGGCGACCATCACGAGCGAGCGCCGTCGCCTCATGGATGTGCTGGATGAAAAGCTGAATCGACTCGAACTCGCGGCCCCGGTCAGAGGAATGGAGCTCAAGTCGGGTTCGCTGCAGCCGCTGCCGGCCGGCTCCCTCGATGCATTCGCGGGTATGGGCGGCGGGCGCGGCCGCGCAGGCGGCGTGTGCGCGGGCGACACGGCACCGCAATTGGTGGAGCGCTTGCGCGCGCGGCTCGGCGAACAGGCGGTATATGGGGTGGTTTCCGTCCCCGAGCACCGGCCTGAGGCCGCGTGGCGGCGGGTCCATGAATTGCGGCTGACGCCGTCCATGCGATTCGGCGGCATGTACGAAGGGGATGTCCGCGAAGGAGGGCTGTGCGTGAGCGGGATGCCGCGGCCGGTGTGGTTATTGGACGAACCGGTCCTGCTCGCGGCGAACCTGCGGCAATTGTGTCGAGAGGGCTCGATTCTCGAGCAGGGCCCTGAGCGCATCGAGAGCGGTTGGTGGGATGGCAAGGACGTGGCGCGTGACTATTACATCGCGCGCCAGGCCCGGGGCGCCCGGTGGTGGGTGTTTCAGCAGCGGCAGACCCAGTGTTGGTATTTGCACGGTATGTTCGCGTGAGACCGCCATGTACGCCGAACTGCATGCCCTCACCAATTTCTCGTTTTTGCGCGGTGCTTCGCAGCCCGAAGAACTGGTCCTGCAGGCGGCTCACCTGGGATACCGCGCGCTGGCCATTACCGATGAATGCTCTCTCGCCGGGGTGGTGCGGGCGCATATCGCGGCGAAACAACACGGCCTGCCGCTCATCATCGGCGCGGAATTCACCTGCGTGGATGGCCTCAAGCTGGTGGTGCTGGCAACCGATCGCGCAAGTTATGGTGCGCTCAGCCGGTTGATCAGCCGGGCGCGTCGTTCGACTGTCAAGGGCCGCTACGCGCTCAAACGCGACGACCTTGAGAATTCGCTCGACGGCTGTTTGATCATTTGGCTGCCGCGTTCAAGCGGGACATCGCTGCCGCAACATGGACAGGACGGCCGTTGGCTGCGCGAACGCTTCTCCGGCCGGGTGTGGATCGGCGTGGAACTGCTGACCGCCGGCTGCGATACGCGGCGCCTGGAATTTCTCGAGATGTTGGGCAAGGAACTCGATCTGCCGTGCGTCGCTGCCGGCGACGTGCACATGCATCGGCGCAGCCGCCGTGCCTTGCAGGACGTGCTGACGGCGATCCGCTTGAAAAAGCCATTGAACGCAGCGGGTTATGCCTTGTTTCCCAACGGGGAGCGGTGTATGCGGCCGTTGCCGCGTTTACGGCAACTCTACCCGGCGCCACTGATGGAGCAGACGCTCATCATCGCCGAACGCTGTACGTTCGCGCTCGATGAACTGCGATACGAATATCCGGAGGAGATCGTACCCGCGGGAGAGACTCCCACCAGCCATCTGCGCGCGCTGACCGAGAAAGGCTGTGCGAAGCGCTGGCCGGCGGGCGCGCCCCCCGCCGTGCGTCACAGCATCGAGCATGAATTGCGCCTGATTGCCGAACTCAAGTTCGAGCCGTTCTTTCTCACCGTGCACGACGTCGTGCAGTACGCCCGTTCGCAGAAAATACTCTGCCAGGGGCGGGGCTCGGCCGCCAACTCCGTCGTTTGTTACTGTTTGGAAATAACCGAGGTGGACCCCTCGCGCATGGCCATGCTGTTCGAGCGCTTCATCTCGAAGGAGCGCAACGAGCCGCCGGACATCGACGTGGATTTCGAGCATGAGCGGCGCGAAGAGGTCATTCAATACATTTACCGGAAATACGGCCGCGAGCGCGCGGCTCTCGCCGCCACCGTCATATCTTACCGGCCCCGCAGCGCGCTGCGCGACGTGGGCAAGGCATTGGGATTGGATCTTGCGGAAGTCGACCGGCTGGCACGCGGTTTTCAGTGGTGGGACGGCCAGCGGATCGATCCGGAGCGCATCCGCGCTTTAGGTGTAGATCCAGGCGATCCCCGAATCCAGCGGCTCATCGAGCTCACCTCGGAGATCCTGGGATTTCCGCGTCACCTGTCGCAGCACGTGGGCGGCTTCGTCATTGCGCGCGGCCGTCTGGATGAACTGGTTCCCATCGAAAATGCGACCATGCCGGAGCGCACGGTCATCCAGTGGGACAAGGACGATCTCGATGCGCTGGGATTGCTCAAGGTCGACGTGCTGGCGCTCGGCATGCTTTCCGCGATACGCCGCGCCTTCAACCTGGTCAACGAGTCCGGCGGTTCGAGTGCGGTGACGGGCGAGCTCAATTTGGCGACGGTGCCGAGCGAGGATCCGACGGTGTACGACATGATTTGCCGCGCCGACACCGTCGGGGTGTTTCAAATCGAGTCGCGGGCTCAGATGTCCATGCTGCCACGCCTCCGGCCGCGCAATTACTACGATCTGGTGATCGAGGTGGCCATCGTGCGTCCCGGTCCGATCCAGGGCGAGATGGTGCATCCCTACCTGCGCCGCCGCAACGGCGAGGAGGCCGTGAGTTACCCGAGCAAGGACGTCGAAGCGGTGCTCAAACGCACCCTGGGTGTACCGATTTTCCAGGAGCAGGTCATGCAGCTCGCCATCGTGGCGGCCGGCTTTTCGCCGGGCGAGGCTGATCGTCTGCGGCGCGCGATGGCGGCCTGGAAACGCAAGGGCGGCCTGGAGCCCTTTCAGAAGCAATTGATCGACGGCATGCTGGAACGCGGATATGCGGAGAGTTTTGCGCAACAAATATTCAATCAGATATTGGGGTTCGGAGAATATGGATTTCCGGAAGCTCACAGTGCGAGCTTCGCACTGCTCGTCTACACATCCGCGTGGCTGAAGCATCACGAGCCGGCGGCGTTCTGCGCGGCGCTCGTCAACAGCCAACCGATGGGTTTCTACGCGCCCGCGCAATTGGTGCGCGATGCGCGGGCGCATGGCGTCCTGGTGCGGCCGGTCGACGTTGCCGTCAGCGATTGGGATTGCACGCTCGAGCGGCGGGACGATGGCCGCGCGGCATTGCGGTTGGGCTTGCGGATGGTCAGGCATTTATCGCAGGAAGGCGCTTTCCGGCTGCTTGCTGTGCGCGCCGCCGGCGCCTTCGTGGACAGCGCCGATCTGGCCGAACGCGCAACCCTCGATCGCCGCGATCTCGAGGCGCTGGCCGCGGCCGATGCGCTCGCGGCCCTCGCGGGACATCGGCATCGTGCCGTCTGGCAGGTCACCGGGGTTGAACGCGCTCTGCCGCTGCTGCCCGCGGCGACCGGACCCCAAGAGGGCATGCCGCTGCTGCGCGCACCGCGCGAGGGCCAGGAGATCGTCGCCGACTACTTCAGCACGGGCCTGACGCTGCGCCGTCATCCGTTGGCGCTGCTGCGTGATGCATTGGCAAAACGCGGCGTCATTCCCAATCGGGAGCTTTGGGAGCAGCCGGACGGCCGATCGGTGACGGCCGCCGGATTGGTGATTACGCGGCAGCGGCCGGGCAGCGCGAGCGGCGTGACCTTCGTCACCATGGAGGACGAAACCGGTTACGTCAATCTGATCGTCTGGAAACGCGTGGCCGATGCGCAGCGCGCGGCGCTGCTGGAATCGCGGCTACTCCTGGTGCGCGGGAAATTGCAGCGCGAGGGGGATGTGCTGCACGTGATCGCGCAGCGCCTGACCGATCTGTCGGCGTTGCTCGGCGACCTGACGGTTGCTTCGCGGAACTTCCACTAAGTCGGCAGGAAGCCGACTTGAACGCCGCGAACGCGGGTGCGACGCATGCGTCGCACGGGTGGCCATGGAAGGCCATCCAGGGCTTGCGCGCAGCAGGGACAGCGTAGCGCAATGCCCGCAGGGCGAGGCGCAGGAGCGCCGAGCACTAAGGCGCCATCGTTTGCTGCTGACCCAACACCCCTTGCAACAGTTCACGGTGAACGGCGAGATAGCCCGGAGCGGTTACGCGAACGCGCCTCCTCATCAACGCATTGAGCTCAGCCAGGGCATGGAAAGGCACCGACGGAAAGGAGTGGTGCTCCGCGTGGTAAGACAAAATATGATACCTCGAGCTTCGTACCTATCCCTCGACCCTCCCGGCCTCGCGAAATTGTTTGCGGAGCGCTTCGCCGGCTCATCCATCACTTGGCGTTCCCCGGCGATTTGACAGTAGCTTCGCCTAACTTCCACTGAAGCCGTCCACGCCGGACAACATTTGATTTGTGCCTGCGGCGCGCCGCATAATGAGGGAGGAGTCACCGGCAAGGGAATGCAAGCAGATGATTTGCACCGGATTTTCCGCTGCCGGCCGCTCAAGGGAGTTTCTGGTCCGCTACCGCCTGCGTCTGCTGGTCAGCGTAGCACTGGTAGGGCTCGGTGCAATTTACGTCCCCACAAGTTCCGCTGCGCAGGAACCGCCGGTCGCGGCGCCCGCTGCCCCTCCGGCGGCATCGGAAACTGAGCCATCGGTTGCAAAATCCTCGCCTGCTGGGCCCCCCGCGGCGCCTATGCCCACCGTCGCTGCGCCGGCAGCAGGGCCGCAAACCCACAAGGTGCTGTTGCTGCCCTCGACGTTCATCGAATTCCAGAATGCGGTGTCGGGCCTCGAGGCAATTCCGGACTGGACGCAAGCAGCGCGCAAGAACCTAAGCGACGCCGCACGCGATTCCTTGCAAACCACCGGCCTGCAGCTCGAGGAGTTGCCGGATCTGACACCGCAGGAAGTCGCCATCGTGCACGATCACATCGCGGTGGCTCAGCTGATTGTCGGCGCCGGGGCCCAGTATGAAGACGATGATTGGCACAAGCATCGCGCGGATTTCGATCGCACCTTCGGCGACGGTTTGCGCTTCCTGCACGAACGCACCGGCGCGGACTACGCGCTGCTGATCGACGGTGCGCAGGTCAGACAATCGGGGGGCCGCATGGCGATGCGAGTGCTGGGTACGCTGGCCGCGGCCGCCGGTGGAATCGTGGTGGTATCACCCGGCGGCGGCGGAGAGGTGCTGAACGTCTGCCTGCTGGATCTGAACAACGGCACAGTCGCCTGGTTCAATTCCAGCCGGTCCAAGAACCCCTTTGGTACTGCCGGCGCCGATTTGCGTAACGCGGCGACGACGCAGGCGGCGATGAAGGAGCTTTTTCAGTCTTATCCGAACATTCCGGCCCTGGCCGACTGACGCTTGCCGACCGCAACCTTTTGCAGGCTGCCGATGAATCAACGACGCCGAGCGATTGGCGGGCTGATGGGCGCGGCGCTGCTCGCGTGGGTGGCGCCGGGTCACGCGATCACTGAACAGGAACAGCGTGCGCGCCTGCTATTCGTGACGCGCGAAGAGGAAGCGCATCTCGAGGCGCAGGGCCTGCCGTACGGCGATGCCGCGCTGGATGCCTACCTGCAATCTGTGATGGACCGCCTCTATCCGGAAAGGCATGGTGAGTATCGCGTCCGTGCCTTGCGCGACACCGAGTTCAATGCCTTCGCGGTCGCGACCGGCAACCTGTACATATTCACCGGAGCGCTGCTGCGTCTTCGCAATGAAGCTGAACTCGCGGCCGTGCTCGGTCACGAGGGGGGCCACTTGGTGGGCGACCACATGTACAAGCGTACTGTCGAGTCCAAGTCGGTCGCGCGAATCGGCTCTGCGCTCACATTGGGTCTCGCGACCACGCTCTCGGGACTCGGTGCACTCGTCAATTACTCGACGATGGCCGGCTTCTCCCGCGACTTCGAACGCGAAGCTGACCGCACCGGTTTCCAGCGGCTCACGGCAGCCGGGTACGAGCCCAAGGTAGCGGCGCCGCTTTTCGACCGCATGGCGCGCGAGGTGACCGAGCGCAAGATCAAGCAGGCGCCGTATATCTTTGCCGACCACCCGAAGCTCCTCGAGCGCGTCCATAATTTTGCGACTCTCGCGGCCGGCTCACCCGCAGGCGAATTGCGCGTGAATGAATTTGTCGCGGCGACGCAAGCGGCGCGCGTTGCCGCACTCGAACAGATCCATGAGCGCAAGGATGGAGCGGAGCTGATTGCGGTGCTCGGCGATGACGGCAGAGCCGCGGAATTTGCGCCATCCGGCGAGTTCCTGTTGGGCGAGGGGTACCGATTTCGCGCAGCGGACGGCGACGAGTCCCGCGCACTCGAGCATTACACGCGATCGATCGAACAGTACCCGGATTTTGCTCCGGCGTACGGCGCGCGCGGGCGCCTCCGCGCCCGGCGGGGTGAACACGAGGCGGCAATGGTCGATCTCGAACGCTTTGTGACGCTTGCCCCGACGGCGCAGGAGACGCCGTACGCCCGCCAGACCATCGACCGCCTGAAGAAGGACTCTTCCAAATGATCCGATACGCCGCGATTCTCGCACTGCTGCTGCCGGGCCTTGCGATTGCGGGCTGGGAGCCCGTCGAAGGATCCAAGCGGGTGGGTCCCGGAAAGGGGGATTTCTCGGTCCAGCTTCCTGAAGCCTGGCTGTACGACTCGTCGCGCCATTCGCTCGACGCGTCGCATGACGGCGTGGGATTGGATCGCATCACGGTCGCAATCACTGCGCACAAAAAGACCTTCAAGAATGCAAAGAAGGAGTCGACTCCGAAGTCGGCACCGGAGGATCTCGCCGAAGACTATATTGCCGAGCTTCAGGCCGGACCCAACGCCCTGCGCGATCTGGTTGTCGTATCCAACGAACCCGCCGAACTTGCCGGCAAGCCGGCGTTTCGCGTCCATCTCAAGTATCGAGCACCGGAATCGACTGGTGGCGCCGCGATGGAGTCCGTTGCCATTGGCACCGCGCTGAATAGCGGCGTGATGCTGGCAACCTTTGAGGCGCCGTCGATTCATTACTTTGAACGCTGGATCGGCAAGTTCGACGCTGCAGCGGGGAGCATTACGCTTTCACCACCGCCGAAGTGAGCGTGTTCCGCCGGCTCATCCACGCGCTCAGGAATCCGATGGCGGCGGCCATGAAATCGTACATTTCAAGGAAATTTCCGCTGGCGACGCGGAATACCGCTTGGAGCTTCTCCTTGCGTTGCAGGGAAGGCGTCATGCCGCCGGCGTCACACGTCCAGCCCGATTGCCCGCATCAATTCGACGCCGTTGCTCTTGGTCACCACCCCGTCGCGCAATTTGAAGTCGAAACTCAAGCGGCCCATCTCCAGTTGATCCTGAAAATGTACGTTCTTGAGCGCACCCGTCTTCAGTTGGGCGCCATCGGCGAGAGCCAGGTCGTGCGTGCTCACCAGCCCGATGGCGCCGCGGTCGATCAATGCGCGCAACACGCCCTGTGCGCCGATCCGCCGGTCGTTCGAATTGGTCCCTTGCAGCAACTCGTCCAAGAGAAACAGCAGCGGCAGCGACGATGGTTCGAACAGCTGCCGCAGCCGGGTGATTTCGGCATAAAAGCGCGAACTTCCCTCGTATAGCGAATCATTGATGCGGATGCTGGCGCCGACCTGCAGCGGCGTGAGCCGGAGGCGTGCGGCGCAGACCGGTGCACCGGCCATTGCCAGAACCGTGTTGATGCCGACCGAGCGGAGCAGCGTGCTCTTGCCCGACATATTCGACCCGCTCACCATGAGCACGCGCGTAGGCCCGGAAAGGTCGACGTCGTTGCGGACGCACGTTCGTGATGCAATGAGGGGATGGCCGAGTCCCGTTGCCTCGAAGGCAGCGGCTCCCTCGAGGAATTCCGGGAACGGATCGTCGGGCCGCTCAAAACTGTAGGAGGCAAGGGATTCCAATGCTTCGATCTCGCCCAGCACGCCGAGCCAGGATTCCACGACCGCTCCATGCCGTTCGCGCCACCTTTCCGCGGCAAGCGCGCATTGGACCACGTACATCAAGGGCAGCATCAATGGCACCAGGAGGGAATTGCGTCGCGCCTCGACGAAGCCAACGATGGTGGCGAGCTTCGACAGCGTCGCCGACGCCGGCACCGAGCGAGACGACAGTTTCTCCTTGAGCGCACGCAGGTGGGGCGAGTCGAAGGGTTCGGTTTCGATCCGCAGCAGCAACACCGACAGCAGCTTGATGTCTTCGTATGCGTTCTCGACGCCGGACACCGCGGCATGCACCCTCTTGCGAAATGCATAGCTGACGGCGGCTTCGATCACCAGCACCGCGAGAAACGGAAAGGCGATTCCCCGAATTGCCCAGAGTGCCGCGGTTGCCGCTGCAGCAGCGGCCAGCGCGACGGCGGCGGGCCGCAGCCAGCGATGCGGCAGCTCGCCGGGCGCGTTCGCCCAGTTCGCGATGGTGTCGGAATGCAACGCGATGCGCTGCGGCTCGCCGAGGATGGCGAGATCTTCGCGCAGGTCCATCCGGTTGCGAAGTTCCGAGATGCAGGCCTGGCGATTGCGAATGACCTCGAGATCGGCCGGAGCGAGCAACCATGCTGCCAGAGTGCTTTCCCCCATGGGTGTACGCGCGGTGCTGAGCCGCTCGAAAAGACCTTGCCTGCCGAACAGGTCGAGATCGCCGCCATACACGTGATGCTCGTCGTTGAACCGGTCGCCCGCGGGTCCGCCGGAGGGCCTCCGCTCCTGCAGCCGTTCGAGGCCGGTCTGGTAGAAGCGCACGGCGCGCCGCGCGAGCGCCAGCAGCCTTTGTACGCGTTGATGGTAGAGCAAAGCGGCAGCGAACAGCGCCGACGGCACGAGCAGCCATTGTCCCGGCACGCCGCGCGTGCCCCACGCCCACGCAAGCATCAAGAAGCCTGCCGCAACCAGCAATCGCGTGGTGCCGAGGCGGGCATGCCATTGCTCCAATGCGGCCTGCGATCGTTCACGGGTCTCGAGGCGCTCTGAATACTGTTCTGATGGACCCATGTGGCCTCAAGTATCCCATTGTTCGGCCCGGTGCGCGGAGCGACCGCGGAGGCGCCCGAACGGTGCAAAGGGTTTGGATCCGCGCTTCGCGATCGTGCACACCGCGCCCGCCTTGACTGGGCAATTGTTTCGCGTGCACCATCCTCTCGTGCCCGCACGAATCTTCAAACCCGGCGAAGCAGTCGACTTCGTCGTCGTCGGTTCGGGCGCCTCGGGTGGCGTGATGGCGCGCGAACTGTCGCTCGCCGGCTTCACCGTCCTGGTGCTCGAACAGGGTCCGCGTTTCGGTCCGGGTGACTTCGAACACGACGAATTCAAATACAATTTTCTGAGCGGAATCACCAACGATCCCGCTCTCTGCCCCCAGACGTTTCGCGACGATCCGGGCGCCACGGCCACGCAGCCCCGAATGGGCAACCCGCTGACCTACGCCCGGATGGTCGGCGGCAGCAGCACGCATTTCACCGCGAACTTCTGGCGCTTTCACGAGGTCGACTTCCATGAGCGAAGCGTCCTCGGCAGCATCGCCGGGACGGGATTCGCCGATTGGCCTCTCAGCTATCGGGAACTCGAGCCCTATTACACGAAGGTGGAATGGGAAGTGGGGGTGTCGGGCCTCGCCCATGCGAGTCCGTTCGATCCGCCTCGCAGCAAGGGATACCCCATGCCGCCCCTGCCGGTGAAGTCTTCGGGCGTCTTGTTCGAGAGCGGCGCCCGCAAACTGGGCCTGCATCCTTTCCCGGCGCCGATGGCGATCAACTCGCAGTTCTATCGCGGACGCCCCGGCTGTGCCCATTGCGGGTTCTGTATCGGCTTCGGATGCGAAGTGATGGCGAAGTCCTCGTCGCTGTACACCATGATCCCCGAAGCGGAGGCGACCGGGCGATGCGAAGTCAGGCCCGAAAGCTATGTGTTCCGCGTCGAGACCGGCGCGAACGGGCGCGCCACCGGGATCGCGTATTTTGACGGCAGGAAGCGGGAACATTTTCAGAAGGCGACGGCGGTCGTGCTCTGTGCGAACGGCGCCGAAACGCCTCGCCTGCTGCTCAATTCCTCGAGTGCACGCTTCCCGCATGGGCTCGCGAATAGCAGCGGCATGGTCGGCAATTATCTGATGTTCAACCAAGGGGCCGGCGTCCACGCCGAGTTCGAGCACGAACTGAACGAATACAAAAGCGTTCAGGTGACGCGGATCTTGCACGACTTCTACGATTCCGACCCCAAGCGCGGCTTCTACGGCGGCGGCGGGATCGATGCTCGCATGGGAAGCCAACCCATCGGCTGGGCGCTCGCCTCGGGTGGCGATCTTCCGCGGTGGGGTGCCGACTTCAAGGGCAGGCTGGAGGGATTCCGGCGCTCGATGTTCTCGAGTGCGCATTGCACCTCGTTGGCCGTCGAGACCAACAGCGTCAGCATCGACCCGACGCTCAAGGATGCGTGGGGAATTCCAGCGCTGCGCGTCACCTACAAGGATCATCCGGATGACCTTGCCGCGGCCTCGTTCCTGCGGGACCGGGCGTATGACATCATGCAGGCCGCGGGCGCCCGGCGGGTGTGGAAAACCGATCCGCAACCCCGGCGCGGCAGCGTGCACCTCCTCGGCACCTGCCGCATGGGAGACGACCCCGCGAGTTCCGTGGTGGACAAATATCACCGCGCTCACGACGTGCCGAACCTCTTCCTGTGCGATGGATCGAGTTTCGTGACCTCGGGCCGGGGTCAGCCGACAATGACGATACAGGCGCTTGCATTCCGTGCCGCCGATCACATCGGACAGTTTGCGAAGCGCAACGACATTTGACAATCACTGGGAAACTTATGCATCACACCGACGGAGCTAAGGATCTGGAAGCCGAGGAACTGGAAGGCACTTCGCGGCGCTCGTTCCTGCTCTCGACGGGCGGACTCATCACCGCGGGCTGGCTGGGCACGCAATGGGCTGCGATCACCGCGGCCGCGCATCATGCCGCGGACATGGGTGCCTCGGACGCCGCCGCGGCACCGGCCTGGAGGGGATTTCAATTCTTGAGCGAGTCCGAATCCCAGGACGTTGACGCGATCGCGGCGCAAATCGTGCCCAGCGGAGCGACGCCCGGCGCGCGCGAGGCGCATGCGGTCTATTTCATCGATCGCGCCATGTCGACGTTTTTCGCCGCATGGTCGGCGGAGTTTCGCGCCGGACTCGCGGAGTTCCAGGCGAAGTTCCACGCCCTTCATCCGGACGCAAGCTCGTTCGCCGCCGCCGGCTCGGCGATTCAGGTCGCGTTCTTGGGGACGGTCGACCGAACCCCATTCTTCGAAACCGCACGCATGCTGACCGTTCTCGGCATGTTCTCCTCGCCCAAGTACGGTGGCAACACGGCAGGGATCGGTTGGAAAATGATGGGGTTCGAAGATCGTCACGCATTCACACCGCCGTTCGGCCATTACGATGCGAATTACGCCGGCTTCGTACCCTATCCGGAAAAGCCGGCATGACCGCCAAGAGATTCAAGGCCAACGAAACCGTGGACTTCGTCGTGGTCGGATCGGGGGCGGCCGGCGGGGTCATCGCCCGGGAACTGTCCCAGGCGGGCCTCACCGTCCTGGTCTTCGAGCAGGGCCCGCGCCTGTCGCCGGCGGATTTCGAGCATGATGAGCTCAAGTATTGGTTGTTGAGCGGCATTACGAGCGATCCGATATCGAGCCCGCAGACCTTTCGCAAGACTCCGGCCGATACCGCGAAGTTGCCGCGCGGACCCAACCCCCTCATGTACGCCCGCCTGGTGGGCGGTAGCAGCAATCACTACACCGCGAATTTCTGGCGTTTTCACGAAGTCGACTTCCATGAGCGCAGCGTGTACGGCAGCATTCCCGGCACGGCATTTGCCGATTGGCCCATCTCCTACCGGGAACTCGAGCCGTACTACACCAAAGTCGAGTGGGAGGTCGGCGTGTCGGGACTGGCGAACGCCAGCCCCTTCGATCCGCCCCGCAGCAAACCCTATCCGATGCCGCCGATGCCCGTGAAGTCCTCCGGTGTGCTGATGGAAGCCGGCGCGCGCAAACTCGGGCTCCATCCATTCCCTGCGCCGCTGGCCATCGCGTCGCAGCCATACCGCGGCCGGCCGGCTTGCGTGCATTGCGGATTCTGCATGGGTTTCGGCTGCGAGGCGCGCGCCAAGTCCTCGACGCTGTTCACCATGATTCCCGAAGCGGAGGCCACGGGACGATGCGAGGTGCGCACCGCCAGCTACGTATTTCGCGTGGACACGGATGCCGCGGGGCGTACGACGGGAGTGCACTACTTCGACGCGGACAAGAGACAACACTTTCAAAAGGCGCGCGCCGTGGTGCTTTCGGCCAACGGTGCTGAAACCGCCCGGCTGCTGCTCAATTCCACCAGCAATCGCTTCCCCCACGGACTTGCCAACTCCAGCGGGATGGTGGGCAAGCACCTCATGTTCAACCAGGGAGCCGGTGTGCATGCCGTGTTTGAACACGAGATCAATGATTTCAAGAGCGTGCAGGTCACGCGCATCCTCCACGACTTCTACGATGCCGATCCGAAGCGCGGGTTCTACGGCGGCGGCGGGATCGACGCCCGCATCAATCCCCAGCCCGCCATATGGGCCATGGCGGCGGGCGGCGACCTGCCCACCTGGGGTCCTGAGTTCAAGTCACGGCTGGAGGCATTCCCGCGGTCCACGATGTCAACCGGACATTGCACCTCGCTGCCGTTGGAAAACAACAGCGTGAGCCTGGATCCCACGGTGAAGGACGCATGGGGTATTCCCGCCATCAGGGTCACCTACAAGGACCACCCGGATGATCTGGCGACGGCGAAGTTCCTGCAGGACCGGTCCTACGAAATCATGGAGGCGGCCGGTGCGAAGAAGCTATGGCGTGAACGGGTGCAGGAGAGCTCCGACGCGGCTCATCTCCTCGGAACCTGCCGGATGGGCGACGATCCAAAGACCTCGGTCGTCGACAAGTATCATCGGACGCACGATGTGCCGAATCTGTTTCTGTGCGACGGTTCCAGCTTCGTCACCTCGGGGAGGGGCCAGCCGACGATGACCATCCAGGCCCTGGCCTTCCGTGCGGGCGACTACATCGGCCAGTTCGCAAGACGCAATGAAATATGACGACGTGCAACGGGCGACTTGCAACGCCGCCGTGCAACGGGCGACGTCCGACGACGGCATGTAACGGGCGCGGTGCAACCGACGCCGTGTAGCGGGCGGGGTGCCACCCAGGCGCTGCGCCCCAATCGACCGTCAGTGACCTCTCTTCTTGTGCTTCTTCCTGCCGGGAGCTTTGTCCGATTCTTCGCCGTCGCTCCCGTCCAAGTCGCCGCCATCGTCGATTTTGTAATCGTCGAAGTCGCTCAGCAGCTCTGCCGTGCGGCGCTCTTCCATCACCCGCTCGAGACGCCGCCAAGCCGGTTCGGCACCCTTCGGGGCGCGGCGGCGCTGTGACTCGACGTCGCGCATGATGTGATCCACGTCCACATCGTCACCGCCCGGCGCAACGTCCTCTGCGTCTTCTTCCTCGAACTCGTCCGATTCGGGTTTTTCGCTCATGCCACCGAAGCTTTTGCTTCACCAGTGAACCAACACGCGCGGTTTATAAACGGAAAGCCGCCTGACGCGCAATACCCTGGTGCACAGTCATTGCATGCCGTGCGCTATTTGACCAGGTCGTTGAGTTGAAAAATCGGCAGCAACAGGGCAATAACGATGAACATGACGACGGCACCCATGAACACCACCATGAACGGCCCCAACAGGTTGGTCATGGTCGACAGGAGACTGTCCATCTCCCGTTCCTGATTGGAGGCCGCACGTTCGAGCATCTTTTCGAGCTCGCCGCTGCTCTCGCCGCTGCTGATGAGGTGAATCATCATCGGGGGGAACAATTTCCTCGCCGCCAGCGACTTACCGATGGGCGCGCCCTCGCGCACCCGCAACGCCGCATCCTCCACCGCCCTCTTCATCGGCAAATTGTTGACGACCTCGGCCGAGATCCGCAGCGCCTCGAGGACCGGCACCGCGCTCGCCGTGAGGATGCTGAACGTGCGGGCGAAGCGGGCTGTGTTCACACCGCGGATCAGTTTGCCCGCCAACGGCACCCGGAGCAGGAATGCATCGAACCGGAGCCGCGCCTCCGGCGCCCGCAGCCAGCGCATGAATCCCCAGCCTGCCAGCGCGCCCAGGATCAGTCCATAGAACCAGTAATGACGCACGAAATCGCTCATACCGATCAAAATGCGCGTGGCGACGGGCAGTTCCTGGTGGCCGGACTCGAAAACCGCCACCACCTGCGGGACGACATAAGCCAGCAAAAACGACACGATGGCGAATGACAGCACCATCAGCACGATGGGATAGACCAGGGCGTTGCTCACCTGCTGGCCCATGACCTGGCGGGATTCGGTGTAGTCCGAGAGCCTTTCCAAAACCGAATCCAGCTTGCCCGACTGCTCGCCGGCGGAGACGGTGGCCCGATAGATTTCCGGGAACGCCTGCGGGAAGTCCCGCAGACCATCCGCCAGCGGGTGGCCTTCCACCACCTTGCCTCGGACGCCGAGGATGATTCTCTGGACGCGCGGCTTTTCGGTCTGTTCGGCGACCGCCTGCAGCGATTCCTCGAGCGGCAGCCCGGAGTGCAGCAGAGTCGCCAATTGCCGGGTGAGCAGGGCCAAATCCAACGTGGAAAGGCCGCGGCGCATGAACCCGCGGCGCCGGCTCTGCTTGAGCTCGCGCTCCGCGGTCTCCTGGATATCCATCGGCAGCAGGTGCTTTTCGCGCAGCAGCTGCCTGACGTGCTTCGGGGTATCGCCTTCGATCAGTCCTTTGCGTTCACGGCCTTGCGCATCGAGCGCCGTGTATTCGAAGGCGCCCATCGGATCAATCCTCGCGGGTAACGCGCAGGACTTCCTCGAGCGTGGTTTCGCCCTCCATCACCTTGCGCCGACCGTCGTCGCGGATACCCGGACTGGCGGTGCGGGCATAGCGCTCGAGATCCTGTTCGGACGAGCCGTCGTGAATCATGGTTCGCATATGGTCATCGACCGCGATCAATTCATAAATACCGGTGCGCCCCCGATACCCGGTCCCGGGCTCGCTGCTGGGGCGGTAGAGCTGCGTCGGCGGCCCCTTTGGGTCGAGATTGAGCAAGCGGCGTTCGTATTCGCCGGCCTGGAACGGCTCTCGCGATTCGGGGTTGAGCACGCGCACCAGCCGTTGCGCGAGCACGCCGATCAAGCTCGACGACAGGAGGAAGGGTTCGATTCCCATGTCGCGCAAGCGCGTGACGGCGCCCACCGCGGTATTCGTATGCAGCGTGGAGAGCACGAGGTGGCCGGTCAAGCTGGCCTGCACCGCGATCTGCGCCGTCTCGAGGTCCCGGATTTCACCGACCATGACCACGTCAGGGTCCTGGCGCAGGATGGCGCGCAGGCCCCGTGCGAACGTCATTTCCACTTTCGTGTTGACCTGCGTCTGCCCGATGCCGTCGATGTAGTATTCGATCGGATCCTCGACGGTCATGACGTTTCGGGTATTGTCGTTGATGCGTTCGAGTGCGGCATACAGCGTCGTGGTCTTGCCGGATCCGGTCGGACCCGTCACCAGAATGATCCCGTGCGGCTTGTGGATGATCTCATCCATCGTGGCCTGGGTGCGCTGGTCCATGCCGAGAGACGTGAGTTCGATGCGTCCGGCCTGTTTGTCGAGCAATCGCAGCACCACGCGCTCACCGTGCCCCGACGGCAAGGTGGAGACTCGCACGTCGACGGCGCGGCCGGCGATGCGTAAGGAAATTCTGCCGTCCTGCGGCAAGCGCCGTTCCGCGATATCGAGCTTCGACATGACCTTGATGCGCGAGACCACGAGCGGCGCCACGGCGCGTTTCGTCTGGAGCACTTCACGCAGCACGCCGTCGACGCGGAACCGGATCACCAGCCGGTTCTCGTAGGGCTCGATGTGGATATCCGATGCGTTCTCCTTCACGGCCTGCGTGAGCAACGCGTTGATCAGGCGAATGATGGGTGCTTCGTCGTCGCTTTCCAGCAGGTCCGAGGACTCGGGGATGTCCTCGGCCAGGTGAGCCAGGTCGGTATTGTCGTCCAAGCCCTCCAACATCTGCATCGCAGCACCCGAGCCGGCCTCGTAGGCAATGCGCAGCATGGAGTCGAAGGCTTCGTTGGAAACGCGCTCGAGCTTCAACGGGACGCCGATGAACCGCCGTACCTCCGCGAGCGCCTGGGGCGTGACGCCCGGGCGGCAGACCGTGTCGGCCATGTCATTGACGATGCCTCGCACCAGTACGCCGTGCCGCTTGGCGAACGGGAAGGAGAGCTTCCGCTGGAGCGGCTCTTGAACTTCAGCGCTCATGGCGTGCCCGTCGGCGGTGTGGCCGGGGCCGGTGCGGCCGGCGGTGCCTCATTCTGCGGCGGCGGCGCCGATTGAGGCGGGGTGGGGTTCGGGATGGCGCCGCCCGGATTGGTGATCGAGGGGGGCGGTGGCGGCGGCAGCGAGGACTTCGGCGGAATCACCGGTATGACGGGCTGCTTCTCGCCCGGCAACAGGTTGATATGCCCTTTTCCGAGCTTCTTTTGTTCGTCCCGCACTTCGTCGTACTTGCCTTCGCTGGTGGTCTCGGTCGCGTCCGAATCGCGCAGGATCTTGGGCCGGATGAACACCAGGAGGTTCTTCTTCTGACGCGATCCGCTGCGCGACTTGAAGAGGTTGCCCAGGAGCGGAATGGCGCCGAGCACGGGGACCCGATCCTCGCTCTGCGTGACCGTGTCGGACATCAGCCCGCCCAATACGATGATGCCGCCGTCTTCGATCAGCACCGTCGTCTTGATCGAGCGCTTATTGGTCGAGATATCCGCCGAATCGGTCAGCTTCGCACCGGGCGAGGAGTCCTCCTGCTCGATCTTCAGCTGGACGGAATTGCCCTCATTGATGTGCGGCGTCACTTTCAGGATGGTGCCCACTTCCTCGCGCTGGATGGTGGTGAACGGGCTGGTGGTGCCCGAGATGCTGGTCTGGCTATTGGAGTATTGGCCCGTGATCAAGGGAATCTCTTGCGTGACCTTGACCTCGGCCTCCTCGTTGTTCATGGTGATGAGCGACGGGGTCGAAATGATGTTGCTCGATCCATCGCTGCGCAGGGCTTGAACGATGGCGGCGAAATTCGTGCCCGAGGTGGGGTTGTATCGCCCGATCGCCAGAGTTGCCCCGGTCGTGAGGGCCGCAACGGCCCCCGCCGCGCCGGTGGCCCCGGTGGTCGCCGTGGAGGTACCTGCGCCAAGCGCGGCCGCCGCCAGATTCACGATGCCGGTTCCGGAACCCGGGAAATTGGTGACGGCGGCCGGCACGGTGTTGTTGCCCTGCCCATACAGGACCCACTGCACGCCGAGATTGGAACTCTTGTTGACGTCGACCTCGACGATGAGCGCTTCGACTTGCACCTGGGCCCGCCGGATGTCGAGCTTGTCGATCACCGCCATCAGCGATTTCATGATTTTCGGCGGCGCCGTGATGATGAGTGCGTTGGTGGCCACGTCCGCCCAAATGGTCACGCTGGCATCGACATTGGCTCCCCCGCTGGCACCGGCCGCAGCGCCGCCCTGCGGGCCGCCTTGGGCCTTGGCCGAGGCGGTGGCCTGGCCCTTCAGCTTGTCCGCGATCTTTTCGGCGTCGGCATAGCGCAGATACCTGACCTGCGTGTCACCGCCGCTCTGCATGGGCGTGTCCAGGTTGACGATCAGCGCCTTGATCTTCAATCGCAGCGACTTCTCGCCGCTCACGAGCACGCTGTTGGTGCGTTCATCGGCCACGATCTTGACCGGCGCGCCGGACCCTTCGGCGGCCTGTCCCTGGCTCAGCTGGTTGACGGTCCGCACCAGATCGGCCGCGCTCGCATTGCGCAGCGCAATCACTTCCACGGGTTCATCGCCGCTCTCATCCATGCGCGCGATGATTTTCATGATGCGGTTCACATTGCTGGCGCGATCCGAAATGATGAGCATGTTGCCGCTCGGATAGGCCGCGAGGTGGCCCTGCTGCGGAATCAGCGGCCGCAGCAGCGGCACGAGCTGCGCCGCGCTCACGTTCTTCATCGTGATGATCTGGGTGACGATCTCATCCGAGGTCGAACTCACGTCGCTCGGCAGATCGATCGAGGGCAGCTGCCGCGCATCGGTGTTCGGGATGATCTTGATGACCTTGCCGGCGGGCACGGCCACATAACCGTAAACCTGCAGAACCGCGAGAAACGCTTCATAGAACGCTGCCGGCGACATGGGGGTCGCCGACAGCATCGTGACCTTGGCGTTGACCCGCGGATCGATGATGAAATTCTTGCCGGTGACCTCGCTCACCGCCTGGATGATCTGGCTCAAGTCGGCGTCTTTGTAGTTCGGGGTGATCGTGGGCCCCTCCGTGGACCGGGGCGGCGCGGCTGCCGCTGCCAAAGACATCGCGACCAGCAGCACCGCGACCGCACACACGATGCCTGTTCGGACTCCTACCGGCGGTGTAGTGGTCGGCATCATGGACATCCGTGTATTGAACGCTTTAGTGGGAGGCGCGCGCTACTGTTCATTGGGATTCTCATTGGTGTTGTTCGGAGGTGCCGGCGACGGGGGAGGCGTCCCACCCGGAAGCGACGACGCGGGAGCCGTTTCTCCTTCCAAGTCCCTGGTGGCCTGAGCGGCCACCTGGGCGATGTTGAGAGTGATGTCCTGTTTCTGTCCGCCGCGCTCGATCGTCACAGTCACATGGTCCGAGGTTTGGATGGTGTTGAAGACTTCCTGACTATGTTGAGGATCGTCCAACAGCGTGCCATTAATTGCCGTGACCAAGTCCCCGGGTTTTAAACCCAGTTTATTGAAGATGGCGCGGTTTCTGCCCGGGTAGGCGCGGAATCCACGCAGCTTACCGGCAGCATTGTCGTAGGACGCGACGGTGCGCATGACCTGGTCCAGGATTCCCGGATCCTGCTGGACCAGTCGCCGAATGTTGTCGACGGCGGCAACGGTTCGAGGGTCGGCGCCGCCGGGCCTGCGGACGGCCGCCACCGGCCGGCTTCCGGCCAGCTGCCGCGGCAGCATCAGGGTTTCCAGTACGCCGGCACGATCGAGGATGACGTGATCGAGGTAGACCGAGTGCAGAGTCGCACCGCTCACGTTATCGCCCACCGAGTACACCTTCGACGGGCCGCCGTCGCTGATGATCGCCACTCCGTGCTTGGGATCCTGGCTCGCAATCGTGCCCGCCAGCACCAGATTTGCGCTGCTGAGGGGTGCGTTGGCCGGATCCTGCGCACCGGGTTCGACCGCCGCAATTCCGAACAGATGGGCCGAAACCACCTTTTGCACGTCAACCCCCGGACGAACGTGCGGGGTCGGGGGCCTGTTCACCACCGGCTGGGGGGTTTTGACCGGCCCGCCGAGCATGGAAATGGCGATCCGGGCCAACTCGATGGCGATCAACGCGGCGAGGATGAGCGATACATAGGCCGGCCCGTTGCCTTGCAGACGGGAAAGCCACTGATTTGTTCGCGTATCAAGCATGGGATGTTCGTTGGCGCCTTGGACTTAAGTTTAAGCGTCGGCCACACCGCGCGACACGGGACCCTTAAGCGGGGCAATCATACGGGCTATGCGCCGGGCCGCTCAAGCATTTGTTTTTGCTTGTGAAAATAAAGTGACACCGATCTGCGACATTGGCGTTTGACCCTGCGATTTGCTTGGACGGCTTGTAAACCGCGATAACGCACCCTATAAACTATTCACACATGAGCGACATAGAACGAGGTCGGGACGGTACGGGCTTGGTCGTTGAGGAATCGGCGCCCCGGCTCAAGCGCCCCCCACTCTATCAGGTGGTCCTCATCAATGACGACTACACTCCCATGGAATTCGTCGTCGACATCCTGCAGCGCTTCTTTGCGATGGACCGCACCAAGGCAACTCGCGTTATGCTCGAGGTTCATACCAAGGGCAAAGGGGTGTGCGGGGTATTTACTTATGAGATTGCAGAGACCAAGGTGGCTCAAGTGATCGCGTATGCGCGACAACATCAGCATCCGCTGATGGCAACGCTAGAAGAGGCATAACCTGTGCTTAGTCAAGAACTCGAATTTTGCTTGAATGATGCGTTCGCCAGTGCGCGGGAAGCACGGCATGAATTCATGACCGTGGAGCATCTTCTGCTCGCGATCGTCGATACCCCCAAGGTCAGGGAGGTCTTGAAGTCGTGCGGCGCGGATACGCCCAAGCTCAAGACCGAACTGAAGCAGTTCATCGATCAAACGACACCGCGACTGCCGCCCGGCGAGGACCGCGATGTGCAGCCGACGCTGGGGTTTCAGCGGGTGCTGCAGCGCGCGGTGTTTCACGTCCAATCGAGCGGCAAGAAGGAAGTGACCGTGGCCAACGTGCTGGTCGCGATCTTCAGCGAGAAACAGTCGCATGCCGCCTATTTGTTGAGCATGCAGGACGTGTCGCGTCTCGATGTGGTCAATTTCATCGCGCACGGCCTCTCGAAGGCCGGCGGCGAGGAGCGGAGCGATCGGGAGGAGGGCGGCGTCTCCGGCGACGCGGAGCGCGACGGCGAGGGCAGCGGCAACGCCCTCGAGAAGTACGCCACGAACCTCAATGAAGCGGCGCGCAAGGGCAAGATCGACCCCCTCATCGGGCGCAAACTCGAGGTCGAGCGGACCATCGAGATTCTGTGCCGCCGCCGCAAGAACAATCCCTTGTACGTGGGCGAAGCCGGTGTGGGCAAGACGGCGATCGCCGAGGGTTTGGCCCGCATGATCGTCGAGAACGAAGTTCCGGACGTGCTGCTCGACGCCACCATTTATTCTCTCGACATGGGCTCCCTGGTGGCCGGAACAAAGTACCGCGGCGACTTCGAGAAGCGCCTGAAAGCGGTACTTGCCGAGGTCAAGAAGCAACCGGGCGCGATTCTGTTCATCGACGAGATCCACACCGTCATCGGCGCCGGCGCCGCGTCCGGCGGCGTGATGGATGCATCGAATCTCATCAAGCCGGCCCTCGCGAACGGCGAGCTGCGCTGCATCGGATCCACCACCTATAACGAGTATCGCGGAATTTTCGAGAAGGACCACGCGCTGGCGCGGCGATTTCAGAAGATCGACATCACCGAGCCGTCGGTCCAGGACACGGTCGACATTCTGCGCGGTCTCAAAACCCGCTATGAAGAGCATCATGGCGTCAAGTACGAAGACGACGCCTTGCAGGCCGCCGCCGAACTCGCGGCGCGCCACATCAACGACCGGCACATGCCGGACAAGGCCATCGACGTGGTCGACGAGGCGGGGGCGAATCTGCGCCTGAAGCCCGTGGAGAGCCGCGAGGCGTCCGTGACCGTCAGCCAGATCGAGAATGTGGTGGCACGCATCGCGCGGATACCGCCGAAAAACGTCTCGCTGTCGGACCGCGACGTGCTCAAGAACCTGGAGCGTAATTTGAAACTGACCATCTTCGGTCAGGACAAGGCGATCGAGGCATTGTCGGCCGCGATCAAGATGTCGCGCTCCGGATTGGGCGATCAGCGCAGGCCGGTCGGATCGTTCCTGTTTTCGGGCCCCACGGGCGTCGGCAAGACCGAAGTGACGCGGCAATTGGCCATCGCCATGGGCGTCGAGTTCGTGCGCTTCGACATGTCGGAATACATGGAACGCCATACGGTGTCGAGGCTCATCGGCGCGCCTCCCGGCTATGTGGGGTTCGACCAGGGCGGGCTGCTCACCGAGGCGATCGCGAAGCATCCGCACTGTGTGCTGCTGCTCGACGAGATCGAAAAGGCGCATCCCGACGTGTTCAACCTGCTGCTGCAGGTCATGGACCACGGCACGCTCACCGACAATAATGGCCGGAAGGCGGATTTCCGCCATGTGATCATCGTCATGACCACCAACGCGGGCGCGTTCGAAATGAGCCGTCCGAGCATCGGGTTCACGCAGTCCGACACCACGTCCGACGGTATGGAGGCGATCCGCCGCTTGTTCTCACCGGAATTCCGCAATCGCCTGGATGCCGTCGTGCAGTTCGCCGGTCTCGATGCGGACACGATCGAGCGGGTGGTCGACAAATTGCTGGTCGAAGCCGAAGCTCAGCTGGAACAGAAGCGCGTGTCGATATCGGTCGATGAACCCGCGCGCCGCTGGATCGCCAAGAAGGGCTACGATCCCAAGATGGGAGCGAGGCCCATGGCGCGCGTGATTCAGGAGTTCATCAAGAGGCCGCTGGCGGAGGAGTTATTGTTCGGCAAACTCGTCAACGGCGGACACGTGGAAGTTACCCTGAGCGAAGACGGCGACAAGCTGAAGCTCGAAGCGCGGGCTGCCGACCAACCCGCGCTCTTGTCGCACGAGAGCTAGCCTTCGCACGACAGCCGACTTTCGCACGAGTGCCAGCTTTCTCGTACGAGAGCCAGCTTGGCGGACGCGGCGGGGACTTCTTCGGCGGCCGCGGTAACTTTAGCGGCCGCGGTACTTTAGCGGCCGCGGTAGACGATGCGGCCCTTGGTCAGGTCGTACGGGGTCATTTCGACCGTAACTTGATCGCCGGTCAAGATTCGAATGTAATTTTTACGCATTTTGCCCGAGATGTGGGCCGTAACGACATGACCGGTCTTGAGTTTGACGCGAAACGTCGTATTGGGCAGGGTCTCGACGACCTCGCCCTCGAACTGGATTGCCTCTTCTTTTGACATGCGTCCTTGTTGTAGTACGTAGGGATGCGATAAGCCGGGCGCATTGTGCATAAAGCCCCCTGCTAATGCAATTTTACGACGCGGATACCGGCGGCGGCAGGCACGGCGATTCTGTCCACCGGTCGCTCGGAGCACGCCTCGAATACCGGCGCAGCAGCGCGACGAATTCGGAGCGCGAAACCTCACGCGCGCCGAGACTGGCGAGGTGCGTGCTTGCCACTTGACAGTCGATGACTGCGATGTCGCGCGCACGGCATTCATCGATCAGCCGTGCCATGGCCACTTTCGAGGCATCGCTCTCCCGGCTGAACATGGATTCGCCGAAGAAGACTCCTCCCAACCGGATCCCGTACAACCCCCCCACGAGTCGATTCCCGAGGTAGGTTTCGATGGAGTGCGCGAACCCCAATTCAAAAATGTGCTCATAGGCGCGAATCATGTCGGAGTTGAGCCATGTCTCGGGTCCCGAGCGGCGCGGCGCCGCGCATTCCCGGATGGTTGCACCGAATGCATGATCCACGCGGGTTCCGTACGGACCATTCTTGAGCGTCTTGCGCAGGCTGCGTGACACGTTGAACTCACCCGGAAACAGCACCATGCGCGGATCGGGAGACCACCAGAGGATGGGTTGCTGCGCCGAGTACCAGGGAAAGATGCCTCGTTCGTACGCCGCGAGCAGCCGCGCGGGATTCAGATCGCCCCCGGCGGCCAATAGTCCCGGTGGATCCCGCAGAGCTTGCTCGACGGGCGGGAACCAGTCCGGTTCGGCATGCTCACCCAGCCAGACAAGTCTGTTCAGAGCTGCAATTCCTCGTCGGGGGCGCGATGGTAGGGAATGTGCTCGTTCACCGCGGCGGCGTAGTGATCGACTCCTCGAGCCTCGCGTTGCGCAAAGTCGCGAATGGCGGCGGAGAAACGCGGATCGACGATGTCGTGCATGGAACCGCTGAGCGTCGGGACGAAACCTCGCGGCACTTTGTGCTCGCCCTGCGTTCCCGGCTCGAAGCGCTGCAGCCCATGTTCTATGCAGTATTCGATCCCTTGGTAGTAGCAGGTCTCGAAATGCAGACTGTGGAAGTTGCCGCCGGCGCCCCAATATCGGCCAAACAGCGCATCCTCGCCCACGAAAAAAATGGCCACGGCAATGGGCTCCCGGCCGTGCCGGGCAATTTTCAGCATGAGCTGAGCCGGCATGGTGGCTGCGATGCGTTTGAAGAAATCCAGATTCAAGTAAGGATCGTGCCCGTGGCGATAAAAGGTGTCCGCATAGAAGCCGTACACCGTGTTCCACAGGGCGTCGTCCATCTCGCCGCCCAGCCGCGTGTCGAATTCAATACCCGCCTCGGCGACGCGCCGCCGCTCGCGCTTCGCTTTCTTGCGCTTCTCCGCAGTGAATCCGCCCAAGAAGGCCTCGAAAGAGCTGTAACCCTGATTGAACCAGTGAAACTGACAATCCCGCCGCTCGATCAATCCCGCGCTGTTGAGGGAGGATTGATCCGCGACGCTGGGAAATAAGATGTGCCAGGAGGAGAGATCCTCGGACCGGGCGTACCCGGCCGCCGCCTGGATCAGCGCGGCGGTCATCGCCGCTGCGTCCGGTCCGGGGCGCACCAGCAGGCGAGGGCCGGCAACCGGGGTGAAGGGGATGGCTGTCAGGAGCTTGGGGTAGTACTTGAGGCCATGCTGCGCATAGGCGTTCGCCCAGGAAAAATCGAAAACGAACTCGCCGCGCGAGTGCCCTTTGCGATAAAGCGGCATGGCGGCCAGAAGACGGCCGCGCGCATCCTCGAGCAGCAGATGGCGCGGGCTCCAGCCGGTGCGGGGGGCCGCGCAGCCCGATGCCTCGAGCGCCAGCAGGAACTCATGCCTCACGAAAGGTTGTGCCGATCCCGCGACGGCGTTCCAACTCGCCGCATCGATTTCGGCGATGCTCCTCAGGAACCGCGCGCGCGGATTGATCACGCGTGGGCGGCGAGCGGCTCGGCTCGGGGCTGGGTCTCGACACGCTCCAGATACTTGTCCGCATCGAGCGCCGCCATGCAACCGGTACCCGCGGAAGTGACAGCCTGGCGGTAAACGTGGTCGGCGACATCTCCCGCAGCGAAGACTCCCGGGATGCTCGTCGAAGTGGCCTCGCCTTCGAGGCCTCCCTTCACGATGATGTAGCCGCCGCGCATATCCAATTGTTTCTCGAAAAGCTGTGTATTTGGTTGATGTCCCACCGCAATGAACACTCCATCCAGCTTCAGGGTCCGCATCGCATTGCCATGCACCGCGCGCAATCGCACGCCCGTAACGCCGGTATCGTCCCCCAGAACTTCATCGACCGCGTGATTCCAAATTATGCTGACTTTACCTGAGGTTTCCAGCGCAAATAGCCGATCTTGAAGGATTTTTTCAGATTTTAATTTATCCCGGCGATGTACCAGAGTGACGTGGGACGCGATATTGGCCAAGTACAGCGCCTCTTCCACCGCCGTGTTGCCGCCCCCGATCACCGCAACCGGCTTGCCGCGGTAGAAGAAGCCGTCGCAGGTGGCGCAAGCGGAAACTCCCTTGCCGCGAAAACTCTCTTCCGAGGGAAGTCCCAGATATTTGGCCGACGCTCCGGTCGCAATGATGAGCGCATCGCAGGTGTACTCGCCGCTGTCGCCGAACAAGCGAAAGGGGTGCTGTCGCAATTCGGCCCGGTTGATGGTGTCGAATACGATTTCGGTATTGAACCGCTCCGCGTGGCGGCGCATGCGGTCCATCAGCGCCGGGCCCTGCAGGTGTTCCACGTCTCCGGGCCAGTTGTCCACGTCAGTGGTCGTCATGAGCTGGCCTCCCTGTTCCAGCCCGGTAATGAGCAACGGCGCGCGGTTGGCGCGTGCCGAGTATACGGCTGCGGTGTAGCCGGCAGGACCTGATCCCAGAATAAGGAGACGACTGTGCCTGACGACGCTCATGTATAATTTGCCTCTCTTCTAAACGGTCTTAAGCGGGCGTTACTGCCGCCGGCTCATGGTAAGTAAATCTGTGGGCGCCAGCCAGTTCAAACAAGTGGCCGGCCTTAAACGAAGCGATCAGCGCTTTGTACCAGCGCGAGACTCGGTTACTATTACATAATATTCAATTGGTTAAGAAGTAAATATCATTAAAGGTCTAGAGTTGACTGAAGCGACTGTTGCCAAGAAATCCAAGTCCACCATCAAACTATCGGCCACGGTAGCGCGCGCGCTGCGCGAAGGGGCGCTGTGGTTCTTGGGGGCCGTGGCCCTGCTGCTGGTTTTGGCGCTTCTTTCTTATCACAAAGATGACGCCAGCTTCTGGAACACGGGCGACGGCGGATCGGTGCACAACTGGATCGGGCCCGTTGGTGCCTGGCTGGCAGGCTTCTTCTTCTCTCTCTTCGGCCGCCCGGCATACCTGTTCCCGGTGATGCTGGCCTACGCCGGTTGGCTGGTGCACAAAGAGCAGGCCCTTCCCGATGCGCGCTCGCGGATCAACACGATACTGCGGGCCGCGGGATTCGGAGTGACTCTGCTGACGAGCTGCGGGCTCGCCAGCCTCCACTGGGACGGCAGCGCGCTGCCAAGCACCGCCGGCGGCGTGGTGGGCGAATTCGTCGGCGGTCATTGCGAGGAGGCCTTGCGATTCCTGGGTGCGACTCTGCTGCTGCTGGCCCTTTGGTTTTCCGGTGTCGCGCTGTTCCTCGGGGTCTCCTGGTTCGATGTCATGGACAAGCTGGGCGCATGGGTCCTGAATGGCATCAATTGGGCGCAGACGAAACTCGAGCAGCGCCGCGAGCTCGCCTCGGGACAACAGCGCAAGCAGGCGCGGCAGGGAGTCGTCCGCGAGGAGCAGAAAAAGGTCGCAAGCCGGCCGCCGCCGCGCATCGAACCGGTCGCGCCGGTCCCCGAGAAGAGCGAACGCATCGAGCGCGAACGTCAAGTGCCTCTGTTCGATGCCCCCAAATCCAGCGAGTTGCCGGCCCTGTCGTTGCTCGACGAACCGGGAACCCGCGAGCAGTCGTATTCGGACGAAGCCTTGGAGGCGATGTCGCGATTGGTGGAGATCAAGCTGCGCGATTTCGGCGTCGAAGCCGAGGTCGTGGCGGTGCAGCCCGGGCCCGTCATTACCCGTTTCGAGCTTCGGCCCGCACCCGGCGTCAAGGTGAGCCAGATCAGCAATCTCGCCAAAGATCTCGCGCGGGCATTGTCGGCCATCAGCGTACGCGTGGTGGAAATCATCCCCGGCAAATCCGTCGTCGGTCTCGAGATACCCAACGAAAAGCGCGAAATCGTGACCCTGGGCGAGATCATCAAATCCAAGCCCTACGACGAAGTCAGTTCGCCGCTGGCGCTGGCGCTCGGCAAGGACATCGGCGGAGTGCCGGTGGTCGCCGACCTGGCGCGAATGCCGCATCTGCTGATTGCAGGCACCACCGGATCCGGCAAGTCGGTGGGCATCAACGCCATGGTCCTCTCGCTGGTGTACAAGGCCACCCCCGAGCACGTGCGCATGATCATGATCGATCCGAAGATGCTGGAGCTTTCGGTCTACGAAGGCATTCCGCACCTGCTATCGCCGGTGGTGACCGACATGAAACAGGCGGCCAATGCGCTGCGCTGGTGCGTCGCGGAAATGGAGCGTCGGTACCAGCTCATGTCCATGCTGGGCGTGCGCAACATCGGCGGATTCAATCGCAAGGTCAAGGACGCGGCCGACTCAGGCAAGCCCATCAAGGATCCGATTCGGATGGCGAAAATCGCGCAAGGGGTTCCCGGCATCGTCGCCGAAGACGTCGAGGAGCTGACCTCGCTGCCGTTCATCGTCGTCATCATCGACGAGCTGGCGGATCTCATGATGATCGTCGGAAAGAAGGTAGAGGAACTGATCGCGCGATTGGCACAAAAAGCGCGTGCCGCCGGCATCCATTTGATTCTGGCGACGCAGCGGCCGTCGGTGGACGTGATCACCGGCCTCATCAAGGCGAACATTCCCACGCGAATCGCCTTCCAGGTGTCGGCCAAAGTGGACTCGCGCACCATCCTCGATCAGAGCGGCGCGGAGTCGCTCCTGGGCCATGGCGACATGCTGTATTTGCCCCCTGGCACATCCATACCCACGCGCGTGCACGGGGCCTTCGTCTCCGACCAAGAGGTGCATCGCGTGGTTGCGGGCCTCAAGGCCGCGTCGCCGCCGATTTACATCGACGAAATTCTGGAAGGTCCACGCACCCCCATCCCGGGATTTCCCTCCGAGGACGAGGAGGGCGAGGGTGGTTTGCTCGATCCCGAGGCCGACCCGCTGTACGACGAGGCGGTTCGCATCGTCACCGAAACTCGCAAGGCGTCGATTTCCGGCGTCCAGCGCCGGCTAAAGATCGGCTACAACCGGGCGGCTCGGTTGGTGGAAGCGATGGAGGCGGCGGGATTGGTCGGTCCCCTGCAGTCGAATGGCGCCCGAGAGATTTTCGGCGCGCCGCCGCCGCAGGAGTAAGTCGTGCCAAGCCCATTCCATGAAGGCCCGTCCGTGAAAACGGCAACGCGGATCGTGCGGACCGGGGCGCTCGCCCTCGTGCTCTTCGCCGCCGGCATCCGGCCAGGGTCTGCGACGCCTGCGACCGACGTTGAGAAGTACCTGGCCGGACTGGCGACGTGGTCGGCGGATTTCACTCAGACCATCGACGATGGCCACGGCAAGGTGTTGCGTAGCGCGGCAGGAAAGTTGTATCTGGAACGGCCGGGGAAGTTTCGGTGGGACTACGCCCAGCCTTCCGAGCAATTGGTGCTGGCCGACGGCAAGCAGATCTGGTTCTACGATAAGGACCTGGAACAGGCCAACGTGCGCGACATGGACAGTACGCTGGCCAGCACTCCCGCCAGTCTATTGTCGGGCGGCGGTTCCGTCAGTACGCAGTTCGACATCAAGGCACTACCCCCCGCCGGCGGGCTGCAGTGGTTTCAGCTCATTCCGAAGCGCGCCGATACGGATTTCCAACTGGTACGCATCGGCTTCGACAAGGGCGAGTTGGCGTCGATGTTCCTGGCGGACAAGCTAGGGCAAGTAACGCAGTTGACCTTCACCCATCCCACGCGCAATGCCAAGTTTCCGCCCGACCTGTTTTCATTTACACCACCGCCCGGAGTCGACGTGATCGGGCGCAACTCGAAGTGAGCGCGGAGGCCGAGTGATCGGGCACAATCCATCCCAAGTGAATGCGCAGAGGCCGAGTGATCGGGCACAATCCATCCCACGTGAATACGCAGGCCGGTAGTTTGCGCGGCGACGGCATGTACCGGCCGCTTGCCGATCGATTGCGGCCGCAGACTCTCGATGAATACGTGGGACAGTCGCATTTGCTGGGCGCGGGGGCACCGCTGCGGCGCGCATTGGAGTCCGGCCGGCCGCACTCGATGATTCTCTGGGGACCGCCGGGGACCGGCAAGACCACGCTGGCCCGCCTGGTTGCGCAGGGTGCCAGAGCCGAGTTCATCTCGCTGTCGGCGGTGCTGGCGGGAATCAAGGACATTCGAGCCGTGGTCGAGCAAGCGCGCGCCCTGCGGGGGACCCGCGACACGGTGTTGTTCCTCGACGAAGTTCACCGCTTCAACAAGTCGCAGCAGGACACTTTTCTGCCGTACGTCGAGGACGGAACGCTGATCTTCGTCGGCGCGACCACCGAGAATCCGTCGTTCGAGGTGAACAACGCCTTGCTCTCGCGGGCGCGCGTCTACGTCTTGAAGCCCCTTACGCCCACGGACTTGAGCAAGCTGCTCGATCGAGCGCTCGCCGACGAGGAACGCGGCCTCGGGCGCCTGAACCTGCACATCGACGCCGCCGCGCGTGAGTTGCTCTTGGCGGCGGCCGACGGCGACGCGCGCCGCCTGCTGAACTTGCTCGAAACCGCAGCCGACCTGAGCCTTCCGGACGAGCAGGACGGAGGCAGCGTCGCTCCCTCCGATCCCGCTCGCCACGGCGAACCACACCTTGACCCTCCGGGGCGGCGCCTGGATGCCGATACCACACGCGCGGTGATCGGCAGCACCTACGTGCGATTCGACAAGGGCGGTGAAAACTTCTACGACCAGATTTCAGCGTTGCACAAGTCGGTGCGCGGCAGCGATCCCGATGCGGCGCTGTACTGGCTGTGCCGCATGCTGGCCGGCGGCTGCGATCCCCTGTACGTGGCCCGCCGCGCTTTGCGGATGGCGAGCGAGGACATCGGCATCGCCGATCCGCGGGCGCTGACCATGGCCTTGGAGGCGTGTGCGGTGTACGAGCGGTTGGGTAGTCCCGAAGGCGAACTCGCGATTGCCCAAGCCATCGTATTCATGGCATGTGCCGCCAAGAGCAACGCCGTGTATGCGGCATACAAGGCCGCCACCGACGATGCGAACACCCTCGGATCCCTGGAGGTTCCGCTGCATCTGCGCAACGCACCGACCCGACTCATGAAGGAGATCGGCTATGGGAAGGGCTATCGCTACGCCCACGACGAGCCGGGTGGATACGCGGCCGGCGAGCGGTACTTTCCCGACGGCATGCCCGATCGCCGTTACTACGTGCCGGTGCCGCGCGGGCTGGAAATCAAGATCGGCGAGGCCTTGGAGGCGAGGCGCGCGCGCGATAAAGCCGCCAGGGACCCAAAGGACACTCATGGGGCCAAGCGTCCCTAGGCAAGGTAGGATTAGTGCCCCCTGTAGGTCGCCCCAAAAAAATAGGAATTCATCGTGCTTGATCCGAAGCTGCTGCGCAGCGATTTGTCCGGAGTGGCCGCTCAGTTGGCGCGCCGCAATTTTGTCTTGGATGTTGCCGGATTTGCGGCGCTCGAGGAGCGGCGCAAGGCGGTTCAGATCGAGTCGGATCGCCTGCGTGCGGAGCGCAATACCAGCGCGAAAGCGGTGGGGCAGGCGAAGGCCAAGGGGGAGGATGCCGCGCCTCTCCTGGCCCGGGGCGAAGCGCTTGGCGCCGAGTTGCAAGCGGTTGAAAAGCAGCTCGACGCGATTCAAGCGGAACTTCTTTCCCTCCAGCTCGGGCTGCCCAACCTATTGCATGCAAGCGTGCCGGACGGCGCCGACGAGACGGCGAATGTCGAGCTGCGCCGCTGGGGCGACCCCCGAAGATTCACGTTTGAACCCAAGGACCACGTGGCGCTCGGAGAACGCTTCGGGATGGATTTTGAAGCCGCGGGGCGGATTTCCGGCGCGCGGTTCGTGGTGATGACCGGAAACCTGGCGAAGCTCCACCGGGCTCTCATCCAGTTCATGCTCGACATGCACACCTCCAATCATGGGTATCGCGAGGCGTATGTGCCGTACTTGGTGCATGCGATTGCCCTCGAAGGCACGGGGCAGCTGCCGAAGTTCGAGCAGGATCTGTTCGCGGTGCGCGGCGATCCTGGTTTTTTCCTGATTCCGACCGCCGAAGTGCCGGTCACGAATCTGGTGCGCGACCAGATTCTGGCGCCGGAAAAGTTGCCGCTGAAGTATGTGGCCCATACGCCGTGCTTCCGGTCGGAGGCCGGGGCGTCGGGCAAGGATACGCGGGGCATGATTCGCCAGCATCAATTCGAGAAAGTGGAGCTGGTGCACATCGTCAGGCCGGATCAATCGTACGCCGCGCTCGAGGAATTGACCGGAAATGCCGAGAAGGTACTGCAAGCGCTGGAGTTGCCGTATCGCGTCATTTCGCTGTGTGCCGGCGATGTGGGATTCGGCAGCGCGAAGACCTACGATCTCGAAGTGTGGCTGCCTTCGCAGCAGCGCTATCGCGAAATCTCATCCTGCAGCAACTGCGAATCTTTCCAGGCGAGGCGCCTGCAGGCGCGGTGGCGAAACCCGACGACGGGCAAACCCGAATTGGTGCACACCTTGAACGGCTCAGGCGTGGCGGTGGGCCGGGCCCTGGTCGCCATACTGGAGAATTTCCAGCAGGAAGACGGTTCGGTTGCCGTGCCGTCCGCATTGGCACCCTATATGGGCGGAGTGACGGCGCTCAAGCGATAGGATCGCTGACCGGCTGGGATCGGCATCCACGAAAAAGGGCGCGGCCCCTCGAAAAAGAGTCCGCGCCCCGTGTTTCAAATTCCGGATCGTGTCGATCCGGATCGACGTTGATCAGTTGCGATTGCCCATCAAGAGGCGCAACACATACCAGAACATCAGCGCGATCGACGCGAACAGCTGCATTGCCGCCGAGACGTAGCGATCCTCCGGGTAGTGATTGATGATGTTGGATGTGTCATACAACACCGCGGCGCCCGCGAAACCGATCATCAACACCGAGAACCAGGTACCCAGTTGGAAGCCGAAGATGGCTCCGCCGATGATGGCCACCAGTGCCAGCACGCCGCCCCACATCAGGATGGCACGCAGGAACGAAAAGTCCTTGCGCGTGCGATGGGCGACGAACATCAGGCCGCCGGCACCGAGGGCGGTGACCAGAACGGCGCTGTCGATGGTGCCGGGCGCCTTCGCATCGGCGATGTAGAGCAGTGGAACGAAGATCAGCGCCTCGGCGACAACATAGACACCGTAAGCGAAGTACTGCATCCCGATCGACGTGCTGGTTTGCGCCGTGCGCGTTGCCAGCCACCCCGTCAGCATGAAGGCACCCAGGATCAACATCCAGTTGAAGCTGAACATGAACCGGGCGACTTGTACGGCCAGGCCGGACTCGAACAGTCCCAGTTCCACCAGGATGAAGCCGAGTATGCCGGCGACCAGATGGGTATAGGTACGAGTAATGAAGACGCTGCGGCTGTCGACCGCGCCCCGCGGATATGCAGCGTTACTGGGAAAATTGGCCATGATCGAAAGTCCTCACGAAGTCGGTGATGGAGTAAGTCCTGCGACGCATTTTACCATTCCCGAACGGCGCGTGCCGAAACCGCCCGGATAGCCTCTATCTTAGGGTGACGCGCGCCGAATCAATATCCCGGGGCGCTGAAATTGCGATTTCGGGCACCTTCCGGGCAGCCAGCCGACCCGCCGCCCTTGTGCAAAGGAGCGCGCCGCCTCCATGTCAGGTAATATTTTGCAACGCTTCGGAGGCGCTACGTCGAAGTGACGGAGAGGTGGCAGAGCGGTTTAATGCGAGAGTCTTGAAAACTCTTGAGGGTTCACGCCCTCCGTGGGTTCGAATCCCACCCTCTCCGCCAGAATATGAAGGGGCCTGACGGACCCGCGCGGGTTCGACAACCCGGCCGCCGGGTTGGACGTTGCAGCGAAGCTGCAACGGTCCGCAGCGAAGCGGAGGACGAGCGGCGTCCGCCGCGAGCAATCTCGCCCTCTCCGCCAGACGTTACATCAATTCTCGACGGCCTGGATCAGTCAGTAGTGACAGCCACGAAGCGGGGATAACGCCCGGAGGGCGGCCCCGAATAATGGCATGGACGCCCCTGCTTTAAACGGCATCACGTGTGCCAAAGTGGAAGTGCAAGCAACCACTTAAATCAGCAGGAGCGTCCGCGATGAACATTACGCAGGTTGGGATCGATTTGG